>Ga0228711_1009698_pt1 | contig 12936 bp, 7 predicted proteins | sample MedpolnodulmetaG_2_FD_177996 | JGI IMG/M metagenome (GOLD analysis project Ga0228711, IMG submission 177996) | Root nodule microbial communities from Medicago polymorpha collected in Santa Monica, California, United States - brown nodules | ecosystem: Host-associated > Plants > Roots > Nodule...
GAACATCAAGTTGCTCCCTCTGTTCTATGTACCGCCTCTCTGCTGGTGTAAGATGATCATCATAATGAGCAGGCTTCTCTTCCCTGCTCAATTCACTCCCATCATTTACTTCTTGATCATTAGGATCTTTAGCTTGTTCTGTACTTCCACCTACATTAAATACAAATGGCACAAACTATAAATAAATATATTGCACAATTTATGGTGAACTAAAACCAAAAAGATTAAGGATCTGTTTCGGAGTTTGGAGGGGAAGGGAGGATTTTGAAAGGAAAAAAAGAAGGAAGGAGGAAGTGGAGGGAATAGAGGACTTCAGGAGGGGATGGCTTTGGGGAGATTATTTTTCTTCATAATACAAAATCCCCTAATTTGGAAGGACTCAAAAAATGTATCGGAGGATAAATTCTTCAAAGCCATTCCATATTGTTATAATATTCTAAAATTAAAAATATATCAAACACGAGCATTCTCTTATCACTCTACAAAATTGTTCTCTCAAACATGGCGAAAAATTTGTATTTGTTTCCCTCCCCCCCAAAGCTATCCATTCCCTCCCCTCCAAACTCCCGAATGGAGCCTTAGGAAATGTACAGTGACTACAAAATCAACTACGTAGCATAACAGGTCCCTGTTTACTGAAACCCGTTGCCGAAAATGATATTTATTGTTGACTATTGTCATAAAACAATGTCCACTGTCGCTTATAATATTCAATAAAAAAAGTATGTTCAATTCAAAATTCATAATATTATTGAGTTCACGCTGATACTCATTTACTATAATCAAAACAACTAGACCGCAATGGCCTGTTGTTGCAAAATTCATACATATTCTCATCATAATTTATTTGGGTCAAAAGGCAAAAAATCTTATATAACAAATAACTAGAGTAGCAGTAACATGTTCATTAAAACATTGACCATTTAAAACATAATATACTATGATTGTATGAAAAATCCAACACCATAAATAATAGGCAGAGATACTAACCTGCTGAGATTTCATCTTCGGTTGCTTGCAAAAATTGTTGTTGATTTCTTTTGTTCTTCTTTTTCTTCTTCTTGATTCCACCAGCAACATCCAATGCTTTTCCCTTCAGCTTCAGTTTACCACCAACAATATTCTCATACGCCGACATATCTGTGAAATAGATAATATAATGTTAAATTAACATAAACCCTAACATGAGAATGACCATAAAATCTGAAAATTAGGTATATGAAACCCTAACAATTTGATTGAGTCGAACAGATCGATCTTCGTGCGATGGGTTCAAATAAGACTCTGTTTTTTTGGCTTTCCGACAATATTATTATATTTATAATATAGGTTATTTAATCTTTTTTAAGAGGATATCTTCAAGAGAATATGTTAATGGTTAAATTCTTGAAAGAAATAATTATTACATTTCGGTAAAAATAATTGTTGATATTTAAATATATGTCAAAACATATTTTGAGGTCTCAAGCGGACTATAATAATATGAGACTTTTTTAATGAGAGAAATTAATATAAATTCATAAGGCCATAAATTTGTCCATTGCGAGGCCTTTACTCTATGTCCAAAATTTAGGGGTCTAAAACGAGGGCTTGGGTTGCCTTACCCTTAGGCCAACCCTGATATGATGCATAAACATGTCGAGCTTAAATCAAACACTATAAATGAGATATTCTTAAAATTAAAATTTTTATGTGAATTTTATTTTTGGACTTTTTGCAATGTGGCCTAAATCAAGATTGTGCGTAGTTCAATACTATATTGCTTGTATACATTTTTTTTTTTTTTTTTTTTTTTTTTTTTTTTTTATGATATGGACTCCATATCAGATTTATCTATTGCTTGTATACATTAGACAAACCCATGAATATATTACCTTTTAGTTTTTGTTTGGTGGAAATATTACCTTTAGTTTTAGTACATGATTTTTTTATTTTTTTTTAGGGAATGAAAAATGTTTAGTTTTAGTCATATTCATTTTAATCATTATACAATCTATATTTCGAGAGATTGCATTAAAATCAAATTATCAATGAACCTCTTAGATTTTGGAGTGACTCTGCCTGCAATTCAATTCCCCACTTTTGAATTTTTTGTTTGGTTGTGCCATTGTTTTGGTGTTTGTTTTGTTCTTCTTGTGCTTTGATTTTTCGTTTCATAATATCATTTCTTTGGTCTATTTTTTTTTATAAAAAGAACACATTAGAGAAACCAATTTTATCACAAACATTTGTTTTGGGGCATAATAGAAAAACCAGAACTAAAATATATGAAGATTTTGTAAGGTTATAAACAAACAAAACTCTTTATAGAGAATAGAAGTTAAAAGATAAGTAATATACTCCAAAAATAAATTTAAGACTTACAAATACTAAGATATTTGTAATAAATATAATATTTTCAAGAAAAATAATAAAGATAATAATTTCTATTAGCTCTTAAATTTTCGTTTGGTTAGTTCTTTACCCTCGAATATGTCCATAAATTTTCAAAACCTAATTATATATAGATTTAATTTAAACTCAATTTAAATGTTTGTAAAAAATATTAAATAAGATGAAATTAGATTACAATTATTTCACCCAAAAAATGAATATTGAAATGAAATATAAACTAACTAAATTATGAAATAGTCATGACACTGGTAAAAAAAATGTCTATATAATTAATAAAATATATTATTCACATTATAATTATTTTTGGTAAAGAAAATGCTTTTACTCTATTGGACATGTTATCTTCAAAATTTTAGTATATGGTTTAAATAATGTTCAAATTTTTTAATTGAATCGCTTTCTCAGTGGAATCAACTCTCATGATTAGACCAAAATATCATATTTATTTTTGTATTTAAAAAATAATATAAAAAAACGTTATATTCTTGAATGTTCACTCAATAATTGTTCTTAACTCCCGATTGGATTAATGCAGAACCAACTGAATTTGTAGCTCATATATACGACGACTCCATGGCGGAGAATTCTGTCAAGAAAAATGAGGGAGATTCCTATTTATGGGCAGCAAAACTATTTCTTTAAAGCATAATTGATAAACAGCTCTAAAACCATTTTAAATCACAACATTCGCTTACAAAATAAGGTTCAATAATTACTGAATTATTTCTTACAGCTAAAGTTTACCATTGCATCTTAAGTGGCAGAGGCAGTAAACAAAAATAGGTAAACATAGCACCAAGTGAAGGATAGGATTCCAGACAAGTCATCATCAATATATTCCTGGAATGATTCTGTAAGGTACCCTGTTGCAATAGAGTTTCCAGTATTTTCCATACCTGCATGCAGTGGAAATTTTCAACTAAATGTACATTGTAATGACCCAGAACCATGAAATTTCCTAATCCATTGGTAATGAAAAGTTCAGTTGATGCAATGATAAATAAATTTGGTTTCCAATTATCCATCCATTCAATTCTTTATTGCATTGCAGTGGCATTATGAATTGTATATTTCATAAACAGGCCAAATCTGGTTGAAACAGTAGGCCGTTGGTTTCCTATAGATATGAAAAATAATGCATATATCTATTACAATTTAGGCTGTTGGCATTATGAACTGTTGAATTGATGATGAGTTTGACAGAATCAAAGTGTGCCACTGTGATTTTAGCAAAAAGTACACTTTAAAGCTTCAACAAAACCATGGTGCTAACATAATTTTGTCAAACTCACTACCGATCCAAACATGCACCGCCATGATTCATAATTTCATAAAGCAAACTGTTTGTAAGAATAGAATCATGACAAAAAGAGCATCTGTGGTTGTCTCTGCACATTGAAAAGAAAATGTCCAAGAACAAGAAGCAACACTAATAGATATAAAATAATGCTTACTTGGATCTGCATCGATCGTCATCCCTTTTTGCTCGATCGAAAAGAAGGATAATAAGAAATATCACGTAGAAGTAAGGCAAGAACTGCACGGGAAAAAAGTTGTTAAGCTTAACATTCTCTACAACTTTCAACTGTACAGAGAAATAAACACTCTTCTTACGTGATTGAAAAGAGCTGGGACTGTCCAGAAGAATGCAGCTAGTATTTCGGGGACATAATGAAAATGACGAGCTAATCCCCACCTGCAGGTAGCACAGAAAAAGTGAACTGGTTATTTTGAGAAATAAGACATGTTCTTTAAGAAAATGTTAGGCCAAATAGAAAAATCAAATATATATTATGAGATTAAATGTATAAACTATTGTTTTCTTTTTTAAAAGGATGTATAACCTATAGTTAGCAATAATATTTCTATATGGAGGCAAACTATAAATATCAGATTGTTACACAAGTCAAATGTCTGGAATACACCCCAAAAAATAGCGAGCTTAAGCTCCCTCAATCATTACAACAACTTAAGTGTTTAAGTATGTTTACATATGCTTCAAAAATAGAATGTTTTTAAGGGAAAACGTACCATCCAGAGGTTAAAAGAAGGCTTCTTTTTGTTTCCCCGGAAGCAGTGGTATATGAGGCTTCTATCTGCAAGTATATTTTCATTATGAATAGCTTATGTAAGTCTTGCGACAATAAGATAGTAATCCAGTACATTCCAAATAGAATGTAGAAAGTACATTCCAAATGAAAAATAGTAATCCAGTATATTCTATGCATCTTTACCTTTGATGGAGCTTTTCCCCAGACCAAGCTTTTTCCATTTGTCCTACGAAACTCTTGCCTTTGCCTGTCACAATCATAGTTGATGTATATGCACAGAATGCCAGCCACTAAAATAAAGAGTGCTAGCTGAAAGACAAGGAAGCTAATTTTCATAAAAAGGGGACAACATTGAAATTTGAAAAGTATATTAGAAATAAGGAAAACTCTGCGGACTAAATAACTACCCCAAACAACAGCTCAAACAGGAATGGGATGGTACCTGGGTGCCAAGATTCACTGGATGGTTGACAAGGTACATTCCAGGAGATGTATACACTGATGGAACCCAAACCAAACAGCCCCAGCAAATATAAAATCCAGCTGCAAGATTTAGGAACACGATAAAGAGGTTTAAATACAATGAACTTAGCAATAATATATGAAAACGAATCCAAACATCATGATAAATGAAATCCAGTTGTTATGGAAGGTATGATCTTAATCTTAATAAACTATGAAAACTAATGACGCCAAAAGACCATATCAGCAAGTATGTCAACAAAAACAAAGATAAAGCATGTGTAAACCTCGATCGTGTGCAATATCCATCGTGTTCCAGTATCCAGCTTCCCACCAGAAAAACTTGGTAACATACACCAGCATTAATGTAGTATTTACAAGCATTGAGTCAGCTACTTTTCCATTTTCTTCATACTATTAAGACAAGAATACAAACAATAGAGAATTAACCAAAGGGTGGAAATTTCACAAAATAAATTTGTGTTTCTGATTCATATACTAGTAAAATCATGTTCATGGAGGTAATAAGTCAGTAGTAGTACCAACTGGCCACTATATCCAAAGCAATTAAGGAAGTTCAACCACATATAAATATGATTTATATCCCTATCATAAATTAGATCTCAACAGAAGACAAAAAAAATTCAAAAGTAGATGGCTCAGCTTCTATGGAGCTTGATTGGTCACCTAACCACCAAGGTCCCCAGGTTCAAACTGTTTCTACAAGGAAGTATCAGCAAACTACAAATAGGTATTTAAAGGATTATTCATCTGTGTTTTCCAACTAAATGCTGGATGGCACAATCATTAGGCTTGACTTCAGTATTTATAAAGGGCAACCCGGTGCACTAAAGCTCCCGCATACGCAGGGTCTGGGAAGGGGTCCCACGACTTTTGGTGTATTGTACACAGCCTTACCCTGTTTTTTACACAAGAGGCTGTTTCCATGACTTCAGTATTTATACAAAGAATAAAACCTCGTAGACTCAACCTGCTTTATGCAGTAGGTAAGTGCCAGAACAGCCCACGACATCATTCCAAATCTGCAGTTTGTGAAAACTTTTATGTCAAAATATTTTCCAATGCGTGGATAGAGCTCCATACCCTGCAAGAATGACAAAAGTTAGAACGCCGTCATTTATGGAAAAAAGGTGGAATTAAACTCCACATGTCTAGGCCTGTTATTCATATAAAAATATGTCTCAAAGGATGAGTTTTAGTTTATCAAACAATTTCTTCTAATATGGTGAAAATGAAAATTACAACCATAAAACGTTGAAACATTTCTACAATAAGAATTTCAAAGTTCACATAGTGGCATTATGAACGGAATTTCAGTCAAACCAGTTTAAACAAAAGGATTGGTAATTCTAAAAGAATTTTCCTGCATTATCTGTGCCTGCTTGGTTTAGAATGAGAGAGACGGTAATTTTAAAGAAAGGTCTGTTGCATCAATGATCCTCTAAAGGCACGACGCCAATAATCAGAAAAGAGTGATTTATCATGTTATCACTCAGTTTTATTTTAATTTTTTCCATCATTCACCTTCTCTTTCTTAAATCAATGTCAATTTCCAATGCAAATAAATGGATAAGACAAAAAATTTGTTGAGCAGTTTAAAAGAAGCAGAGATTAATTTACCCAGTAAAAATCGATGATTATGTTCCCAGATGAACCAGAATCAGTAGAAGATGGTGCCAAATGACCCTATCAAATATAGCACTTGAGTCAGAAAATTCAATGTAAATTGCACAGGAAACAAATAACTTATCATTTCTTCAAGTTCACAACAGTCTCACTTTTATGTATAAGAAAATACAAAAGATAACGCTCCCAAAGTTGAGTGTGGAATATATCTCCCCCAAATGATCATAAACGGTTGTTGGGTTGAATATCCCAAACCTGAAACATACATGCAAAAATTACATGTCATCTGTTTCTGAAAAAGTAAAAGAAGCAAACCATCTTGCTTTGTAAGGAAAAGCTATTATGTAACACAACTTTCTTGTAGATAAACACATAGTAATTTGGACTTAGTTTCTTAGAGAACTTTTTACCCTATAAAAGCATATAAACCTATCTTCATAAAGCCTTGAAATTCAAAAGGATAACCAATTGAGGAGACCAGCAACGAATAATGATATTTTTGTTTTACCAAATATATCCATCCATCATACATTATCTATGAAGCATTGACAGAGACACGGATACAGTACCGACACCAACACGTAGACACTGCCACACTGGGAAAATTTTGATCAAATAGAAGTGATTGTATTTGTTTGTAATTACAAGTGTCGTTGTCATACACGACATGTGTCAAACACGCCTTCAATTTGAAGTGTTAGTGATACATATGACATCATACCAAGTTTCATTCTGAGAGAACCTCAACTCAATATTATATTGTGAGATCTCCTATGCCGATTTTCATAAACAACACACAACATCCAAAGTGAAATTCAAAAGGATAACCAATTGAGAAAACTAGCAATGACTAATGATTTCTTTTCTTGTTCTATCAAATATAAACATCAGCCATATATAACAACCTAAGATCATACAAAGTCTTATTCCTAGAAGACCTCAATATTATGTTTTCAGATCTCCTATGTCAATTTTCTCTTCTTTGTGGGAATATAATGGCTGATTTTTGTTCAAACAATTCGTTTATTACTACTTGAATTTTCAAAAACAACGCAGAACATCCAAGATGAAATGAAAAATCAATTTAATCGGCAATAATGAATGAATGAACCCTAGCGCTGAAACTTATTGAATGAATGTGTGTCTAGTGTCCCACTCGTGTCACCGACAGATGTCAATACATTCAATTAATTTATTTTCTCAAATAATTACACGTGTCCAAGTGTTAGTATCTGTGTCAATGCTTCATAGCGAATGAAATCCTATCTTCTTCGTTACTTTTCTCCTTTCAATTAATAAGCGCAAAACCATAACAACTCACCGCCAAAGTGCAACATAAGTAACCAAGGTAACTAAATATGCAGCAACACCATTTGCCTGAAGAAATACAAATAACGACGCAACTTGTTATTCCAATAAATTAAGAAGTAAAAATAAAGTATGTATTTAATTTGTATGCAGCGACAATGTAAAATTATTTTACATATGCCTCCAATTAAATCGTAACACATAGGGTGTGTTTGATCTACTAAAAGGTAAATACTAAACATAACTGCACATCTTGTTAAAAACTTTTATGGTATTGAACAATGTTTACGTCTTATACAATGTTTGGTAGACAAAAGGTTATTTTGGTATTTTAGATAACGTGTGAGAATTGAAAATAAAAGTTGTGTTGCGGTTTAGTGATGAACAAAAATTTTGGTTTTTGTCTTGTCTTGCCCCACAGGGAGGACAAAAATATAAGTTTTAGTCTTGTCTTGCCTCCTAGTTTGTCCCGGAACATTTTTACATCAAACACAGTACAACTCCAACTTGAGTTATCCCGTCCAGTATTAAACACACCAATAAATATCGTGTGATTTGATTGCATGCAGGTGTAAACACTTTTAAGAGAGAGAGAGAAAGAGAGAGAGAGAGAGAGAGAGAAAGAGACCTTATAGACAGGGCGGTGACCGGTGGGAGAAATAGGACCGTAAACAGTTTGACCTGGAAGAAGAAGCTGAAGTGTAGCTTCAAATACAGCATAAACAGCGATAATTTGGAAAGCGAGAAGTGTTGGTTTAGGCCATAGATTAACAAAACCATTATTGTTCAAATAATCAAATGTCTTCAAAATTGATCCATCCATAGCCGTCATTGTATACCATCTTCAATTCAATTCAATTAAATTAAATTATTAATTAGATCTACTAAATATAATTAATTAGAATTAAATAAAGATTTAATTAAGTAAGTAGACTTACAGTAGATTGACGAAAGGAGGAGTAAGTGTGAGTAGAGATATCATAGAAACATATGTGACGAGTGGTGAATGTACCGTCTTCTTCGATTCCGCCATTTTCGATCTTCAGGAGGACTTTGCGTCGACTATAAATAAAATGCGAGTGATAGAGAGAGAGAGAGAGAATGTTTGTTTATTTTTGGGTATATCAAAATCATTTTTAACTTATTCTTATTCTTAGTCAAAACTATAACATATTCTACCAATCATTCAATGTTTTGCTCTTATTATGTTTTATTTTACCACTTTATTTTTCTATGCCTTATTTTTTTTTTGACTGACTTAATTAATGTTAATGTTAATGATACTATTAGTATAAATATGCACAATGAACATAAAAAAAATTGTCTACAAGTCGTAAAATAGTAAAAATGCATGTTAAACTTGTTAGATTAGACGACGTGAATAGCCCCTGACTCCTCCATTTATATTTGTGTGAGTAATTATTATTGTTTTGTCTATCTACCAGAGAAAAAAATCTTTTTTCTTTATGATAAGAGTACAGTCAAATTTGTTATTAGTTTGTGCATTTCTTCATTCATATTTTAATAGTTAAGTACATGTTATCATCCTTAAATAAAAAATACACATTATCAATATGCAAAGAAATTTCAGAAATAAAACAAATTAACATATCGAAACTTAATCATAACAACTAAATCAATTTCTTTCACATATGGTCAATGATTGAGAATAATGAAAGATCTATGTTCTTTAATATCATCTATCCTAAAGAAAAAATGGGTTTCGTTGTTGATACATATAAACTATATATATTTTCTAAAATAATCAATTTAACCACATGTTGACAAGTCATTTATAATATTGAAGGAATGTTGAAATTTGTGATAACCACAATAAGTCCCTTATTCAAAACACAATATTGATAAAAATGAATTACTATTTGACATTTCAACAAACTCTTACAATACAAACTCGAAGCAAACTAAAAATAAAAACTTCTTTATTTATATGTATCAACGATACTAAAATAACAAATTTACAATGATTTCTAACCAAATTTCTTTAAGGATATTTCATATGTTGAGAGTTTTATGTGTGAGAGTTTTGTCACTAGAATCTTTCGAAATTTAATTCATCACTTCTCCATATAAGCGTGTGAGAGTTTTGTCACTAGAATCTTTCAAAAACAGTTAAATATATATTCAATGAGATCTCACTATGTGAATAATGTCATAATAATATTTTCTTAAACCTTATGCACAATATAATTTGACGTCTCAACATGATGTCATACCATTTATCAGTTCATAAAGGTGATGAATCACTACATTAACTTATTTCCCAGTTAACTCAATCAAAGAGTTTAGGTTAAAAAAATACATACAACAAATACAATCACGAATAATAAATCAAAATAACGATTATCTTTTTTATGATTAAATAGAAACTATCCACCACCGTCTTAGAATTCAACTATTCAACCAATAAGTTATGATGTCCAAGAGGAACCCACCAATTCAATGAATAGCTTGACAAAGGGGTTGAAAGTCATTGTTCTTACTCGGATAAAATATCATTCATCATTGTGTAACAAATCTCACCGTCATTAAAATATGTATCGACGTTACGCTTCATTTTATAGGTAGAAGGCTTGACCCAAGTTGTCTCCAAAGTCAAATTGCTGCTAACACCTGGCGCGTGAAAATTTTGTCATTGCTGCAAAAAGGTGCCATTGGGAGTACAAACAATAACTTCTTCTTCAGTCAACAACATTAAACATATTATAAATACTTACCAAGAAGCAGCTGACCAGCTTGTCAACATGGATAAAGATGAGCTGCTCTTCGGTAAAAAAAGTGGAATCTCATGCCATATCTGAGGTGATGAGCATTCTCCCTATGAAACTGGTGGCCTTTTTCTCAAAGTACCTGGGCATGCCCACAACTGTTAGCAAGTCCTAAAAACAAGTTTTTGACTGTATCCAAGATAGAATTTGGAAGAAGTTAAAGAGATGGAAAGAAAAACACATTTCTTTTGCTGGGAAGATCACCCTCATTCAAGCTCTTGCACAAGCTATACCTACCTATAGGACTGGAAATGAGCCGAGTCAAGTCGAACTCGTCTGAGCTCGAAACTGGACTCGAGTTCGATACGAACCATTTTTTTAGCTCAAGTTCGGCTTGTTTAAAGTTCACAAACAACTCGGTTCAACTTGATAGGTTCAACTTGCTTGCTAGAGTAACATAATTCAAAAGTTTTTTTTTTGTTTTTGTCAAAAAAGTATATCTTTACCTTTTAATTTATTTTTTAATAAAACAAAATAGTATTAAACTATTGAAGTAAAAGAGCATGCGCAGACGTAAAAGAGCACGCCAGCCCACCTTACAGTTACTACTGTTGTACTGCCTATACTAATGTGCTTTTATTTATAACTACTCGTCCTCACTGGTTTGTGTAAACTTACCGATGTGGGACAAATTATACCATACATATGTGTGGTTATAAGCCATAGTTTATTATTAGCTTTTTTTTTCTCTCTCTTGCTTTTCTTATTATTTTTTAAGATCCCTTTACTTATAATTAGTATACATATAATTTTAGTATTAGAGAAAGCTTGTAATTAATTAAATATATGTGTATTATCGAGTCAGCTCATGAACCAACCGAGTCGGACTATATACAGCTCAAGTTCGGCTCATTTATTTAACGAACTTAATTTTTAGCTCAAGTTCAACTCATTTGGTTCATGAACCAAGTTCAACGAGTTAATTGTCGAATCGAGTTCCAAACTATTGTCGAGTTGGTTCGGTTCATTGTCAGCCCTACCTACCTATAGGGGTGTTCATCGGTTGGGTCAACCTAAAAAATCCGTCAAACCCACCCAAAAAAAACCAAAAAAGTGGGTTGGGTTGGGTGATTGGGTAGATATGGTTTTAAAAAATGATAAATCCATAAAAAAAATAACGGGTTTTGGGTAAAACCAGACCCAGACCCAATAAACTCACTTACCCAATAATGTTCATATTTTTATTTTCATTTTCATTTTCACTTTCAAAAGGAGGAAGGAGAATAACAAAAGGTTTTTGTTATAATATTTCTTTAAAATAAATAAATAATTTGTTATAAATCAAGTCTAATTTCAAAAATTGACACAGCAAATCCTCTATATTGAAAATCAAAGTCTAATTTCTAAAATTTACACAACACATCCTCTATATTGAAAATCAAAACATGTTATAGTTACAAATTATGATGTTGCACTTTTTAGTAATTTTGATGTTAAATTAATTTTACATTATCCAACTTTAATTTGTTGCAAGTATTTTATGATGAAATTTATTATTTAATATTATAACTTATTATTTTATAACGCTAAAATATAGTGAAATAGGTTACACAATTTTTTTTAAGAAAATAAAAAGTTGAGTAATTTTTATGAGAAAAAATATGAGGGCATGTCATTTAGTCATTTAATATTAACCAAAAAAAAGGCAAAATAATTTGGGTAACCCACAACCCAACCCAAACTAAACCGAAAACTAGTGAGTTTGCCCAAACCCACCCATTAATATATCGGGTGGATGTTTTACCTCACCCAAACCGGAGTATCCTATATGGTTCGGGTCTTGGGTTGGCCAAACCCACCCATGAACACCCCTACCTACCTACATTATGAGTTGTTTTCACCTGCCCAAAAATTTATGCAGTTATCATAGTTTTAAAACTCGGACCGGACCGGCCGGTCTGACCGGTTGAACCAGGAACCGGACCCCTGACCGGTTCGGTCTAAGTTTTGGATCGGTTGTGCAGTTAGCCCGGTGAAAACCGATGCGGCTCGGTCAGAACCGGTAAAAACCGGTGACCCGGCGGTTCAATGAACCAACCGGTTCAAAGCCTTTTACTAATTAACAACTATTTTATATGTTAAAAAAAGAAAACTGCCCCAAGCAGGAATCGAACAGGAGCATAGCTAGGTATACACATAACATGATCACTTACCACTACAGCATACAATTGTTTGTGATAGCATGTTAGTTGTTATTGATTATATATTATATATATTTGGAAATACATTACACTTACATTTGAATTCACTTCGTAAAAAAAAAACTTACATTTGAATTCACATTTTAA
>Ga0228711_1009702_pt1 | contig 12932 bp, 6 predicted proteins | sample MedpolnodulmetaG_2_FD_177996 | JGI IMG/M metagenome (GOLD analysis project Ga0228711, IMG submission 177996) | Root nodule microbial communities from Medicago polymorpha collected in Santa Monica, California, United States - brown nodules | ecosystem: Host-associated > Plants > Roots > Nodule...
TCATGAAATAAGGGTTTAGAAATAACATCGACCATGATTTACAAGTAGATTCAAATCGCTTCAAAGATTTAAGAGGCAATTTAGATAGAATGGAGATTGCAACATCATCAGGTATGTGATTGCTAACCTTTCCGGTCGTCGGCGTCGCAGATTTCTCCATCTCCGTTAAGCACAAGAGAAATAGCGTGATTTGAATTTTGTTCTGGTTCGGTTGCAACCATCGGCAGAAGATCGAGATTCCAGTGGAAACGAAATTCTTACTCTGTTTCGGCAATACTTTATTTTTGTGGTGAAATTTTAATATTACTTCCTTCTAAATATAAGCACCATCGCAATTTTCATTAGTTTTAAAACATAGTTAATCTGTTGTATGCAACTAAGGGTCCGGTTCGAGAATTAGGAGGGGAGATATTTTAATTAAAAATGTGTTTGGTTCGCAAGGGGAGGGGAGGGGAGAGGAAGGGATTTTAAAATTATTTTACTGTTTTACCCTTAAACTTAATTAAATAAAAGAAACTACTTGATTTTACAATTTCAGAGACCAACCAATGACAAACACACATCTAAGCTGCTTATTTTATCTCAAACTGGCTCATATATTTTCCACAACAAGACATGAACCGATGAATTAACATTCAAAAAAAAAGGATCAACAAGCAATAATAAGTTGAATTAAAATAAGATAATAATAATAATAATAAGGTCGTTGACATAAGGTCGTTGACATCAACAAAGTAGTAGTAGAAGTGGTTTTAGATGTAACAAATAGGAGTTATAGATAATATAATAATAAAAGTTTTTACAAAAAAAAATATAACAAAATAATAATAATAATTGTTATAAGAATAAGATAACCTAATAATAATACATAATAATAAAAGTTGTTACAATGTTAATATTGAGATTTGAAATTAATTTAAGGATAATTATGGCAATGCAATCAAATTTTAAAAAGATTTGCTCCCCTCCCCTTCCCTTCTAAAAATTGAACCAAACACATCAAATTAAAAATCTCCCTCATCTCCCCTCCCCTCCCCTCCGAAACTCTCGAATCAAACGGACCCGTTTAGTTCGAGAGTTTTGGAGGGGAGGGACGGGGAGGGGAGATTTTTAATTTGATGTGTTTGGTTCAATTTGTAGAAGGGGAGGGGAGAGGAGCAAATTTTATTGCACTGTCAAAATTATCCTTATATTAATTTAAAATCTCAATATTATCTGGTAACAACATTTATTATTATTAGGTTATATTATCTTGAAACAACTTTTACTATTATTAGGTTATAGGTTATATTATCTTGTAACAACTTTTATTCTATATTGTTAACAATTTTTTCTTGTAACAACTTTTATTACTACCTGTAATTGTAACAACCCTATTACTAATCCATTATTCCATCGTCTACATCGTGTTGTTATCGACTACATCGTTATTGTTTTGTTACTTTATTATCCTTATTTAATTAAGTTTAAGGGTAAGACAGTAAAGTAATTTTAAAATCTCTCTCCTCCCCTTGTGAACCAAACACACTTTTAATTAAAATATCTCCCCTTCGCTCCCCTCCGTTAAAATTTCTCCCCTCCCCTCCCCTCCCCTCCCCTCTTAATTCTCGAACCAAACGGACCCTAACATGTGAAATAATTTTAGATCGTAAAAAGTATAGCTATTAAAATGGGTCAGGCCCTTCGACCCTCTATTTTAGTGTGAGGCAGGCCGTTAAAAAAACGAGTCTATCTTTTTGGGTCAGTCTAATGAGTCTGCATTTTACATGGGTCGGCCTGACTGAACCATGGGCTTGCGGGTCAGCCCTTAAAAAAATAAAAAAAAATAGTTTATAAAATAGATTTATTAGGTAAGACTGAATTATTTTATTACATGATATTGAATTTTGTTGTCTTCGAGGTTCACTTTGTGGGTTGTGATAATACTCTATTTTTCCTTTGATTCTTTTGTTATTTATCGTTATGGATGTTGATTTAATAAATGTTTTATATATCATTGAACTAAGTTTACGAAGACATATGATTTATTTTATGTATAATAATTTATGTAATATGTTTCTATTAAAAAAAATGTGATATGTAGCTTTATTGTTCATTGCATTGATTTTTTTTCGAAGAAAAAAAATACATTTTATAATATGGGTCGGGTTGGCCCATCGGACTGTGTAGCCCACTACTAATTGAATTTGACTCAATTTTGGTAAACCATGGATCATGTCGGCCAACCCACTTTGTCCAATTTATATGAGCTGGCCCACCGGGCTGAGGCGGACCAAATGAAAGGGTGCACTATTGCGAACTTCGACCTTCATGTTTTTTGTTGGTCTAATCTAGTGTGTGTGTGTGTGTGTAGAGGGAGAGAGAGAGAGAGAGAGAGAGAGAGAGAGAGAGAGAGATAGAGAGAGAGGAGGAGGAGGAGAGTTCCATTAACTCTGAGTAAGTTTATTAAGTTACTCCAAATCACCACTCTAACAGCCCATTTTTCAGTAGAAGTATTTTAATTATTTATTATATATGCTTATATGTGTTTATGTGTAATTAATTGTCTCTGTGTATATTTTATTTGGGATTAATGATTTTTTGGCTTAGAAGGGTATTTTAGTCAATTTAGACTCTGGGGTATTTTGGTCATTTGGTGAGAAAGGATAAATTAGTCATTTAATTAAGAGGGTTGTTATGGTGTTTAAGTGGGAATGATTATTTTTACTAAGTTACTAGTGAGTTGGGGTAATTATTTAAGAGACGGTAATTATTCGTTATTTTGACGGTCTAAGTGTGTGGTAACTTTGGTGAATTAGTTGGTAAAAATATTAAGCACATTAAGACAACTAGAGACTAAGCCCATTTATGTGGTGACTATATAAGCACAACCCTTGTGAGAAAATTAGGTCATTACATTTATTCACTCATTTTACAAACATTTTGAGAGAGAGATAGAGAGAAAAAGTGAATCAAGAGGAGAAAAGAGGAGTTAGAGGGAGAGAGCTTGAGATTGAAGGCTAAGAGCTAAAGTGAAGCTAGGATTTGGATTCTTGAAGATTAGAAGTAAGAGGGATGGTTGCTTTTCATAATTAAGTCATAATGTATTATTTTCAATTATGGGTTTAATTGCTTTTGATGATTTTTGATGATGAATTTCATGCTCCTAATTCATGTGAGTTTGTGGGTATGATAAACTTCATGAAATTTTTGTGTTATGTGCTTAAACTTCATAGTTGTTGTTGTTGTTAAGTTGTTTTGATGAATTTTGATTAATTGATTGTGAATCATGAATTGACGAGTGATTATTGTTGAAATATGTTTGGATTCACTTCATGAATGTTTGTATGTTGATTAGATTTGAATGATTGTGGTTGTTTATGATGTTTGAATGAAAAATGAGAAAATTGAGGGTTTTGGTGGAAATGAACTAGATGATGAATCTGAGGTGAATTGGTGTTATGATTGGATGTTTGTTGTGGTTTTAATTTTTTTTTTTATGTTTATAAACTAGTGTGCAAGTTTGGGGGTCGAATTTGGGATCAACGGGATCAAAAATGGGGATTTTGAGTGAAAAATTGGAAGTTCCTGAGAGGGAACAACCAAAACAGGGTGACCTGTTCTCGTGTAACTCGTTGTGGCGAGTTGCACAGAGCAGCCGCCCATGTTTTGGGTCGTTTCGGGCGTTTGAGATCGATTCGGGCAGTTCTAAACTGATTCTTTGGATGTACATAACTATATTTGAGCTTTCTAAACCTTGGAAACATCAATTGAGTTAGATTGAACTTGGTTTTGTGAATCGTATCATAAACTTTTTGAAAATATTCAAGAACGTGAGATTTTCTGAAAACTCGTTTTTCTAAATAAAAATTGTAGGACTAAGATTGTCTACTATAGTTATGATTAATAAAAAAAAAATAATTGGATGATAATCATGAGCTTTAACTTAGTTTTGCTTTGAAATTTGGAATTCTTTGAAAAACGGCAAAATGATATGAACTTTGGAAAATTTTGGGATTGATGTGAATTGGCCTATGACGCCTATATGCATATGCTATTGTGACCATATGTGAGTAGTATGTGTGCTTGGTTGAGGTGTTTGAACTTGTTTGGCTTGTTTCGTTAAATAATTTAGAAAATGATAAAACGAGACGAACTTTGCAAAATTTTGGAATTCATCAGAATTGGCCTATGAAACGTATATGTATATGCTACTGCAATCATATGTGAATTGTGTATATGCTCAATTGAGGCGTTTGAACTTGTTTACTTTGATTTTAGAGAATTAATCGGAAAATGCTAATTTTCATAAATCTAGACTAACTTTATGGGAATGAGTTTTATTGTTTTGATAACTTGCGATTGGTGTTAGAAACATGATAGTAGGGTGTAGGGAGGGTGAAACCATAATTGTTGAGTGTTGATACATTGATTATTATTTCGTGGTGATGTGACGTCATTTATGTGAATTATGTTTCATGTTACAGATTTATTCCTTTGAGGTGATGAATGTTTGTTGATGTTAATTGTTGAAGAGTTGTTGATGAATTTCTTACATGATATTGGCGACAACTTGATGGTGTATGCATGTATTGAAAAATGATGATGTTGATTGTTGATGATTTGTTGTTGAACGTATGCATTAAGTGAGTTGTATGTTCTAGCATTCATAAGTCGGACAGTATGTCCATATTGGCAATGACCGGATATATATATCCATGTCGGCGATGACTCGAATACTTTGTATTCATATTGACGATGACAACGATACAAATGTATCTAAGGTGACGACTTTGAGGTGACCGGTACCACATGCATGTAGAGTTGTGTCTTAGGCACATTGCATAATCGACAGGTGTCATACTTGCTTATGTGCTTGGTGAATAACTTCATTGGTGAATTGTATACTTGGTGAAATTTGGTGAATTTATGAAGATGTGGAAGTGTGTTGAGGATGTCTATATTCGTATACTTGTTGGATATTAATAACGTTGAGATGCCTAATCATTTGGAACGTGAACTAACCCCCATTGGTCGTTTGGTTGACCACCTACCTTATTCGTATGAATGGATAGACGGCGTGCATGACTAGTTTGTTTTGCTTTGAGTTGCTTGAGGATAGCTTGGATGCTACCTCGTTTACTGCTTTTGGTGTCTTAGACTTTACGGCTCTGATTAGGGGTCGCCTTTGATGTTATCCTTATTATGACTATAAGAAATTTTTGAGATTATGTACTGATGATGATACATGTAGTATGTTGACATGGCTATTTGGAGACTTATTCTATTATGGATGACTGTTGAGATGATTTATTTAAATGTTGATGTAATGATGTTTTATTCCGCTGCGATGTTTTGAGAAAATTATTTATGCACGCTTGGTGAAATATTGAAGAAGTAACATCTAAATTCTTTATATGATTGTATCATTAGCGTAATTGTCGCTCTTAGAGTTTGGGTGTTACAACCACCATTTATTTCCTTTTAATCTAACGGCTTTATGATTCATTTAATTATTACTAACATGGTCTTCTCTTGATTCTCTTTCTTCTTTTATTATCACAACTCTCTCATATGTTCCCTAACTCATCAGGATTAACTTTTTCCCATCATCCAGGACTTCAACATCATCATCATCTAGTGCAACATATCTCAATTCATAATCCTATTACAACAAAGTCAATGATTTTTTATTACGATAGCGTATTGAGCGACCAATATGAGATTATCAAGCCCCCAAATTATTTGAAATAGGTTTCTCATTGTATTTCAATACCCCCAACAATTCATATGCACCAAGAGCAGGGCCGACCCAAGGCATAGGCAGGGTGCAGCGGCCTAGGGCCCATGCCCGGAAGGGGCCCAAATTTTTATAGCGGGTGTATATAGAAATTATTGATGATATGAAGGTTTATATATCAACATTTAGAAAGAGGGTCCAACTGTTATCAGAAATAATAGTCCATCTAGTTAGAAAGAGGGCAAAAGTTAGAAAGAGGGCCCGTATGCAACGTTTTATTTTCACACACCCCACAACCAGTCAGTAAAACACGAAGTTAAAGAGGAAAAACTCATAAACAGTTAAAACGCAAAAGCAGCAAATGGTAAACCCCTAAAGGAAGCAAAACGAAGATGATACAAAACGAAAAAAAGAAGGAAAAGTGTAAAACTTAAATTTTCACACTCCCCGTGCTACTTGCCGAAGGTATTGGGTAATTTTCCACTCTTTCGATTTAATTCCTTCCTTTCACTTTCTCTATTGCTGATTTTGTCGCCTAGTGGCCCATTGTTTTGAAAATTGAATAAAATTACTTAATTAGAAGGAATGAAAAAGATCAATGAATATAATATTTAGATTTCTTGTTATTTGATGTTGATGAAATTTTTATCGCTAATTTGATGGTTTTTAATTTTTGTTTTTGTTTTGATTTTATGCAGGTGTTGCTATTAATTGCTATTTTGTTCTGAATTGATATTGATTCATCAATTCAAAGTCAACAAACAACTTTACTTAGGTGTTTTGATAAGTGCTAGAAAGTAGTAATTATGTTATATACATTAAGCACTTTTGGTTACTTGTTTCACAAGTTATCCAAGGAAAAACCATGAAAATGTAATAAAATACCCTATTATGCTTTTTATATCTTACTTGACTCAATTGTGCAGGAAAAGGGTAATCAAGACAAGAATCAAAGAAAGAAAATTAAAAGAGGAGCAAAGACCAACTCGCCACAACAAAATATGTGGCCATGGCGGGAAAAAGTTCCAGAATGTCATCATCCAGCTCGCACTCAAGCTCGCCACAACGAAACCAGAAAGCGAGATGTCGATATAGCGAAGGAAAGGCGAGAAGTAGTTCCAGAGACCATGTTTTAGAGGATCAGAGCTCACCATGTCGAGAAAATCTTATCTGGCGAGATAAGGCAGTTTGGAACGCTAAATGATGACGTGGCAGAAACCCAATGGAAAAGAAAGGTCAGCTCGTCATAGCGAGCATATCCTGCCTGGCGAGAATGTGAAATTATGCAGAAGTATAAAAGCCCATTTCCTCATTTCAGAGCATATCTTATCATACTTTTAGAGAGAGAATATGGCAAAAATTAGGGTTCTTCATAGAGCAAGAGTGTTTGAGTGTGGATTCACTAAGAATCTTCAAGAAATCAAGACTTAGCAATGAATATTCATCTTTTCTTCCACTTTTGTAATGTTATCATGACAATGATCAACTAAATCTCCTTTGTTGCGATTAGAGGTACTTGATCAAGCTTAGATGTAATATTTTGATCTTTTAAATATATGATTCTAGCATTTTATGTGATATTGAGTTTATTCTTGCATTTCATTCTTATGCTTGATTTAAATGTCATTGAAAAATACTTTTGAATCCAGGTTTAGAATATTCATCTATCAAAACAATGATTCTAGACATAGGATTAGTGTTTTGATAATCACACAATGTATCAGAACTTAAAGCTATCAGATCACTTAATAGATTGAGAAATCATCGATTAAACGATGTGATTGATCTCACAATATCATTTAGACATGAATGGTATTGTCGAACGATACGTGGTAATATCGATAAAAAGCTAGAATCCATATATATGATCATTAGGATATATTCGATGCTTGATTGACAAACTCTAATCCCAACACTTTTACGCCTTATTACTCTCTGTTTTATTACAGTATTTTAGTTCACGTAGTTTTTATAACAAACAATCGATCAAACCCAAACTTAAAATGATAATCGATGTTGAACGGTTTATGTTATCGCACTAGTCCCTGAGGAGACGATATAAAAACATACTTACTTTTGATACTACATCATGTTTTTGTTCTCTTTTTTGTTTATTTTACGATGTTTGCCGTAAAAACATTTATCTGGTGGTGAAAAAACGAAGAAGAAGAAAAGGAAATGAAGATTTTATAAAATCACAACAAGGTGCTCTTGATAAATTTGTTTTCAAAAAGGTCGATACCTAAGAAAATTCGGATCTGAAAATGAAAATGAGAAAATTGATTAATAATGCAAGTGTTTCTAATAATGTTCCAAATGCATCTAATATTGTTATGTTTGGTTCGGCCCCCTAACTTTTTTGTTTTGTTATTCTTTTTTATGAATAATATATAGGACGAGGTGCATTTGACACACAATGTTTTAGGATGTCGACATAACTAGGAATTCAAAACACCGTATTATGGTGTGACTTGGGGTGTCGGCATAGCTGATATGTCAACCACCATAATTAATGCATGTCTCACTCATCGTTTATAAAAAAAAAAAAATTATGATGCATTATACAAAGGAGCGCATTTCTCAAATTTAGCTTAAGGCCCTTAAAATGTCAGGAACGGGGCTGATCAGGAGCCACTACGATTCAGACTCATAAAATTTCACTATGATTGTCTTATTTATTCTTGAAAAATAGAGGTTTAACCACGAATTGATACAAGTTAAACAATCATGGTTTGTCTAAATTAAAGAATAGATTAATGACCGCCAGGAAAGGAAAGGGGAAAAGAAAAACCAAGATCCGTTCAAAAAACCAAGATATTTGTTACAAGCAACATCAATCACATGCTTACAAATATTCCCTTTTTCTTTATAAATAATTGCAGGGAAATTAGAAAAACCAACGAAATTTTTTAAAGGTCATTACTAGAATTCATGAATGGAAATGGGTGATGATAGCATCCGAAAAATAGAGTGAAGCGATACATGGGAGGAGTTGGATTTGTCGTCTTGCAGAAAACAAATAAAGGAATGGAAGAGAGATGGTGGTGTGGGAGAACATAATTTAGGTTTTACGTGAAATGATTAACGATTAATTTGAATTATTGAATTAAAACAAGCACCAGTTAACATTTCCCTTGTTTCCGGGAACACTAGTTAAGAAAGCTAGAAATAGAAATTTATTATTAAAGACAACAACTTTTTGACTTTTCTAAAGTGAAATTTGGAGTAAGCCAATAAATTTACTCTTGAAGTTAATGAATCCCTCCTCTAGATAGATAGATAGATAAGGTTTTTTTACGATTGTGACATCGCCTAATATTAATTAGCCTATGGATTAAGATGAAAGGCTTGATCTTAAACAACAAAAAACACAATTATTAGCCTTAAGAGAGTTGCTAATTGTTTTTGAGCAAACAATCTATAAACTAGTGTATTTATCCGGCGTTGCCTGGATTAGACATATAATTAAGGATGACCAAAATTTTGCATGCATTGCATGGTACCCGCAAATAAAATTTACGACGGTCCGGTACTGGACACATATCTTATTGGTGCACGTACATGGTCTTGCAAAAAATAAAGAATAATGAGATGAAAAAATTAACATAAACATAAGAAAAATTATACTAAGAGAGAAGTAATGAAAGATAAATAAATATTACCAAGTTGGCGAAAACCCTAATAAACATAGTGGTTGAAGAGTGTTGTAGAAAAAGATTAAGAATGGTCCCTAGAAAAAAGATTCATTTTTTCCATTCATCAATGCCATCACCATGCATTCATACTCATTAAGTTTAACAAAAAGATTAAGAATGGTCCCTAAAAAAAATTAAGAATGGCTTTGCAAAAATATTAAAAATAGCAAATTAGGAAATAGATTAAGAATGGCTTTGCAAAAATATTAAAAATAGCAAATTAGGTATCGAACCATATTGTTTTTTTAGAAAGATTTACTATTTCATAGTATGAATTTATTGTTATTTTATTATTCTTTTATATAAATTCATACTATTTATCTAGATTAGATGAACTACAACAATAATTCATTTGTGATCAATCGGAATGTGATTTATTTTAGGTTCGACCTTTCTTTTAGATAAGATGAACTACATTAAAAAATTTGATTCTGATTCGTCGAACTTTGGTTTCTTAGTTGTTTGGCAAGGTCTAAACTTTTTTTAGATTGATGAACTACAACAGAGGTTCGTTAATGATAAGTTAATCTGGTGATTTTTTTTCCTTCTAAAAAAGGTCCAATTATTGTCTAGATTGAATGATAAACAGTGAGGTTTCACTTGTGATCAGTAACACTTTGATTTGTTCTTTTTGCAATAAAGGTCCAGCCTTACTTTTAGAAACTTCACTTGTGATTGAATGAACTTTGGTTTATCTGTTTTTTGATGAAGGACTAAAAATTTTCTTGAATTCGATGAACTACAACAAGACTTCACATGTGGATGGTCGAATTGTGGTTTGTTATTCTTCTTAAAAAGGTCTAGTAAGAGGTCAACGATTGTGTAAGTTGCTTAAATAGTCTCAATAAACTTCTCTCACCGTGGAAGAACATATAATAACTATTTATTCTAGAGTGAATGGTTCTCCCGATTCATTTTTTTACTAAAGATGGATTCTAAAATGCTACAAAAAAATATTGCTCACTAATAACATATAGGCTTATTTTGTTATTCAATCACTCGGTCCTTTAACTTAATTGATTGTCTCAATTTGGTCTCATAACTATAATTTATACTAATTTGGTCCCCTATGTTTTGCTCCGTTACTAGTTTTAGTCCTTTATATTAGTTTCTCTCAAAAAAAACGTTAACAGAAAGGACTAAAACTAGTAACGGAGCAAAACATAGGGGACCAAATTGGTACATAAGTTAACGTTTTTTTTAGAGAAACTAACAGAAAGGACTAAAACTAGTAACAAAGCAAACCATAAGGGGCCAGATTGGTACAAATTATAGTTAGGGGACCAAATTGAGACAATCAATTAAGTTAAGGGACCAAGTGATTGAATAAGCCTAACATATATCTTGCATTCCAATTTATTTCATAGAAAATGTATTGGTCAAGTAGTTTCTAATATGTATGTTATTGTTATTTGAGTGTAAGGGCCTTGGTTCGATTCCCATGTTTGCTAATTTTAATTTTTAATGATTTTGCAAAGACAGGAATGTGACATTGGGAATTTTGGTTCCCATGTTTGTCTCAGGAATAAAATTTACACATGACTTTTCACTTGTTATTCCCATGTTAAAGTATGAGATTCTTTTATTCGCATAGGAATAAGAGGTAACCACTCATAACTTCTCACTCTCGCACTATTTTAACCCTTTTATTTTTTTTGTTTTAAATTATAAATTAAATATATTTAAAAATATTCTTAGGAAACTAAATTAATTACCAAACACTTTAATAGGATTAAGATTCCTAGGAACAATGTTTCAGGGGATATTATTCGTAAATTTAATTCTTGAAACAAACACACCCTAATATGCTATGCTATGCCTCGATTGATGCAAATACAAAAAATAAATTAACGTAAATAAACTATGTGTATATACCTACGATACTAATAAACTATTATCAAACTATTTAATTATTCAAACTCAAATATTCACTTTGTTCTTTAATTTTAAGACAAATTCCATAATTTCTATTTTATAGATAAAACAAAAATTTATTATCTAGAAACCAATAAACGTACAACTTACAAGCAGTACCAAATCAATACAACAAATATCTTGTATGAGAACAACTATAAAGTGTGAATTTATGAGGGAAGTTTTGAATAACCTCTCATTCTCTATTCTATGCCCTAAAGTATACTTTTGGTGAGCAACTTTTTGATAGATGGGGACAAACTATATACTTTTGTGCTAGCGGGTCCAAACATAGTTGTATTTCTGTCAACGACTTCCTTCCAACGACTAACTTCTATTCTATGCCCTAGGTTGCTGTATTCTATCGCATCACTAATATCTTGCTTGAGGTAAGAAGCTGCTCTTGGTATAATTCCATAGTTTTCCAAAATAGCAGTAAGGTTGAATTCTTCCATAAGGTCGATTCCTAACTTAAAGTAATCATACTCTTTAAATGGAGTACATGACCCGTGCTTGTTCCATTGGTGTCTCCACAATATTTCGTCAGCTCCAAATAAATTTGGCCACTCAACTGAAAGCTTAGAAACTAGGCCAACAATCTAAAACAAATACAATTTAAAAGAGTAAACATTTTGATTAAAACCACATCAGTTAAATAATTGTTTTTGTCAATTTGTATGCAAATATTTCAGACAAATAAAATATAATATGGAGGGCTTATATAAAAGAAAATTTGACGCACACATACCTTGTTGGGATCAAATAGTGGAGGGGTGCACCATTCGGGATGAGGTAATGCCTTATTTGAGGGCCAAAGGCCATGCAGTGTAAAATACTTGGGGATAGGTTGTTTGCAATGTCTAAATGAGTTTATGCAAGCAGCCGGCGGCCATTGATCGGTCCGTGTTAAATGGTGATATCGTGGTGCTACCATCATCTACAAGTTTAAACTATGTTAGTTTATTTTTACAAAAATACAAGACAAAGGTCACTTAGAAAACTGAGTGAGTATTATACATAATAAGTTCGGATTTGCCATGGATGGTCTCAAAATTGAACCTAGGGGTGTTTATGTGACATAGGTTGAGCTAACCATGATAATCATAATGAACAAAGGCCCCGAAACACGAGAGCTGCTAGCAACAATTTTTTTTTTTTTGACAAGAGAGCTGCTAGCAACATAATCATGACGGTCCGGTGTATATTTTTTCAAAAATACATCATTGTATATTTTTACACGAGTAAATATTTTATGTCTTTTAACAAAAAAGAAAAGCATGTCTTTATAAAAAAAAAATTATAGTTTAACTCCGTTTATAAGGACATTGTAGATGTTATGATTCAAACTTCGAACACATCGTTTATTCATTCCAAGAGGTGAACTTTAGTCATCACACTATTAGCCCTCGTGAGCTTAACTCAGTTAATAGGGACAATGCTTAATATATGCAAGGTCCGGGCGTTCAAACCCCGACCCCCACAAAAAAAAAAATCTTTGTATTTTATTGATAATAAAAATTTCAATATATATTATAACATTAAGGGAAAAAACTTCGACTTCTCTTGTTTTTTCACTCTTGTTTTTTTTTTTTTAAAATATAAAT
>Ga0228711_1009706_pt1 | contig 12926 bp, 7 predicted proteins | sample MedpolnodulmetaG_2_FD_177996 | JGI IMG/M metagenome (GOLD analysis project Ga0228711, IMG submission 177996) | Root nodule microbial communities from Medicago polymorpha collected in Santa Monica, California, United States - brown nodules | ecosystem: Host-associated > Plants > Roots > Nodule...
CCAACACACACACACACACACACATAAACAGACATCTTGGTCATTAATAATAAGCGGAACCAAACTCTCTCACAACGTTGTTTTAGCCATTGCCTCACGGGGTACATACACATTAATAATAACAAAATTCTCCGTCTTTTGTATAACCGTACCTTTAATTACTAAAACATGGGGCAAACTCATACAAGACCACACGGCAACCCGAGAACTATCCCATATCGTGATCAATCCACCAGAAGCACCCACTAACGGTTGGTAAGAATAGGCGGAAGGAGCATCTCCCCAAATGGATTTAATCAACACATCATCAACCGTTGACATCTTAGATTCTTGAATACATAACACATATGGATGTTTGTCTCTAACTAAATATCGAACCTCCACTCTCTTCTCACCACCTCATAACTCCCTCGCATTGTAAGACAACACTAACATCGAAACCATTCTCCATCCCCACCTCCGCCAACCACAACCAACTCAACACCCTCCCACATCTCCCCCACCGTCCCCCATACTCCCACACACCAACTCACTCCCACCGGCTGCCCGCCATTCCTTTCTCCCCTCCTTAGTTAACATATTAAAACTATTAACAGTGTCAGAATTAAATTTCAGCCCTACTGTCTTGCCAATAGCCTTAACGTCATCCACCACCATCTGAGACTTTCCATGAAGTATAACCCAATTTTCCCAATCGTTATTGACAGACGAATTTGAATTTTTTGAAGACTCGAAAGTTGAGGTACCTGCTTCTTTAGAGTGATGTTTCCCTTTACATGCCTTTTTACACCTTTCTTGCTTTTTCAAAACATGTAGAATTTGTTTCCAATCATGTTCCGACATTCGAGCTACCTTTTTCATAAAACCAACAGATTTCTTGACAATTGCACATTTTTTCTTATTTTTTACAACTTTCGGTAAAGCTTGTACAACAGGCTCGGTTGCCACAAAAGGAACAACAACGTCGTTAGCATCAAGTTGAAGTGAAGGAACATTACCAACGTCTCTTGCCGACAACTGAGACAACCAATCGAGACTCCAAGGCACTATTTCATTAGTGTTGTAAGGACCAGCTGCCTGACACTTTTGTTTTTGCCGAGCTGGAACAGTAGCCTCATTCTCAAGGTGTGGCGCTACTGGTTCTAAAATTGGTTGATGATGCTACTTCAAAACGTTCGTATTTTCTTCCGTAATAATGATATGCTTTGATGGAGATTCAGCTGGAGTATTTACCGTTACCTTCTTTCCCTCATGTTGGCACCATTCTTTTTGCAAGTCATTCACTAGTGCATCCAATTCCCACTCGCCTTTCACCTCCTCTAAACCGTCACCATCATGTGTTAAGATAAAGTTTCCGGTCTAGAATCTGTCACCTCCTCCGTCTTATACGCATCCTCCCTTAAACAACACCCTCATTCCTCAACCAACTTAATGCCATACTTGCAACCATCGATGAAGAAATCAGTCGTCTTATTCACAATTTCAATTTGATGCATCGTAACTAAAATTATTGCATAATCTAGTCGTGCTTTGTCCATTGTACATTCGTCAGAACGTATAAACCATCCAACTCCCATCACACATAATCTAAAGAAATCATCATTCCAAGTATGAATGGGAACTCCGTAAGCTCGCAACCAAGCTCTACGTTCATACCTAGCGTCTGGTGCCGACCATTTATGTATATTGGAGAACAACATGCCAAAGAAATGCAATGCATCATTAAAAACTTGCCAAATATCCCTTCCTTCATTACAATGGAGGAAAACTCTATCGCCCCATTAGAGTGGCAATGACATGAATAAAACCAGCATCCTCAATTCGTTGTTAACGCCGAATCCCCAATTGACACTGTCGTTACCATTCCAGAGTTAGCCCACATCAGGTCCTCCTTCTGTGACTTAAACTCCGATATGAACTAAAGGTTTGAATTATCTTGTTGTGTTCCCACCACCAGCTGTCCAACAGTCTTTCATCCCTGCACCCGAACCGGAAAACCGCAACCCCCACCAGCCTTCCCTCCCACCACTGAACCACCGGCTGTAGCACTCTCACCCTCCCCCGGTCGACCCTTCTTCTTTCCTCTGTCACCCCCTACACAAACCGCAATCTCCCCCACCTTAACAGTGACACCGCCAACACCTTGCTCCCTCACCTCTGTTTGTTTCCCCTGCCTCACAAATACTCCCTCACCATTCTCCCCCAACACCAGATTACCCCGCCTCACATTTTTTACTCCCTCATCTCTAGAAACCAACAAAGGCTGCACCTTAATCTCATTATTCTTTACCACACTATTAGAAACCCTAGGTGCAATATCATTATGAGCAAACCTGTAAAATTTAGCTTCACGTGCCCAAACACAATTTTGATCAATCCAAACGTTATACAATGCATGTGCTAACTTCTCCTTACTTTTAACATTAACATATCGAACGAAATCAAATTCTTGTCCACGAGCATTCCCATGTCGAGCTATATAAACATCAGTCAGAATGCCACATACCTCGAAAGCTTGTCTCACACGAAATAATGGAATATGATCCGGAAAGTTGGTAACATAAAACGTCAGCTTGTCCCCTTCCTCCCCAACACACAAAAACACCCTGGAGCCGTGCCATTTTGCCGATGAAACACTTCCTCCAAAATTCTTGGAAACCCTACTGTCCTGAAAACCCTCTTGTTGATGTCAATACCTTGCTTTAGTGTTGTAACCCCTACTTGAACCCTGTTGCCGATTCTGTCCCTACACCCTAGCCGCTCCTCCGTGCCAATCTGACTCTTGAAACCTGTCCTGTCCTCAGTGATTATGTTCCATCGCTTTCCTCTTCCTAGACCGCACCACAGACCAATCTCCCCTATCCCCCTATTTCTGCCACCCTGGTTGGACCTCGATCCCCCCAGTGTATCTCTCAGCTGGAGAAAAACTCTGACGCGGTGGCCCTAGGTATGCCCTAGGTCGACCGCCTCTCTCTCTTGAGCTCTCATGTTTTTTCCTTTTCTTATTTAATTCCATTGTATATCATTTACCAATAATATAACAAATATAATAAAAATTCTTATTTTTTTCAATAACACCAACAATATACCATTTCTACAACAATTTTTTAAAAGGTATAAATAAAATAATGAAAAATCATGCCAAAAAATCAAGTATTCCTGGTTATTTTTATTTTTATTAAAATTATAAGCATAGATCTCTATGACCTTTAAATAGTAACAAACTATTTGTACATATTTTCTAAATAATGTAACAAATATAATAAAAATTATTTTTTTGAGGGAAAATATAATAAAGATCATTAGTTTTTTTTGGCTTAATTGCATGTTTGATCCGTTATGTTTATTTTAGGTTTTAAGTTGGTCTCTTACGTTCTAAAAGTTTAAAATTTGTCCAAGTTACTCACGTTAGAATAAGTTAGTCCATTCCGCGACATGATATCGAGTTTAATAAAACAAAACACTTTAAAAAAATGTTTTAAAAGTGATTTTCTAAATAAGTTAAATTTCATCACCATATTGTCAACCTAAATCTTTAAACGGTCAAATGACAAAATATACTAACTTATTCTAATGAGTAACATTTTGAATCAACTTAAAACTATTAAAACATAAGGGATCAAATTGAATTTTTTAAAACATAAGAGACAAACTTGAACCTAAAATAAACATAAGAGACAAAATATACAATTTAGCCTAATTTTTTTAATAACATCAACAATATAGTCTCATCCTTTAAAATATATTATTAGTGGATCTTTCACTCATAAGTAAAAGTTAAAAATGAACTTGTCAAAAATAAAATAAAAAGAAATGAAAACAATGAAATTCTTGGATCTTTTACTTTAGAAATGAGAATATATCCTTGAGAGAATTGGTCCGCAAGAAGAATGAGATTGGTTCATCTGTAGTGTGCCCGTGGACCTGTCCCATTCACCACTTGTGTACGCGAGTGCGATGGTCAATTCCAACGGTTTTCGGAGCAATTACCTGCTTGACGGGGAGGCGCGCACCAACTTCATTTTATTTTTAGTTTCAGTAATTTAATGCTGCTTTAAATCGGTTGTTCAAGGTTGACATATTTTATCTTTAAAAAAAGGGAAGTTTGACATATTTGTAATTTTAGCTTTTAAAAATAAAATTATGAACTGGGAGCATTTTATTTTGAATTAAAAAATTGGATTTTGACAAAAAAAACTTATATCATTTTTATCATAAATTTCAAAGTCTCGTTTTTTTTGTTCTTCTTTCAAATATTTGGGGATGGATGATTTAAGATTCCAAATTATTTAAGTTTTTATTAGAAATACTTAGTTGGGCTCCCGGCTACGGAACCAAGTAAAACTTAACCAAAAAAAGAAGAAGAAATACTTAGTTGGACAAGTCTTCAAATCAAAAATATTTTGACACACACTGATAAATGATAGTGATAGAGATGAGAATAGGTTAAGCCGAGTTAGACTTTGTAAGACCTAAGTCTGGTCTGCCATATATTTTTTAAAGCCTAAGTCTGGCCTGCAGCTTGTCATAGACTTACTTTTTAGGTTTGAGCCTGACCTTCTGAAAGTCTGATACGGTCAGCTAGCGAACATCTTTAAATGGACTATATCTTATGAACATCTTTAAATAAGCAATGTGATCTAAGTTTAAATGGACTAGCGAACTTAGTTCAATTAGATTAAACTCTCTTTTGATAATCGACACGAGGTTTTAGGGAATTCAACTATATATTGTATCATATTTCTATTCTAGTTTATAATAATACATTTATATATGCCAAAAATTAATGTATACTAATAAAGCTTAAATTATTGAAAAAGTTTACATATTTATATTTTAATTTAAAGTACAAAATATAATATAATAATAAATAATATTATTCATATTGCTTAAATAGGCCGGCTTAATAGGCTCAAGAGACTTTTTGAGAGGTCTGTGACTTGAACTTTTAAGTTAAATAGGCTTAAAAAAAAGTCTAGCTCTCCTCTATTTAAGAAAAAAGTCTGACCTCGTCTGGCTTATCGTAGACTAGGCCGTAGGCCCCTGTAGGCCGGCCTGACCTATTCTCATCCCTACACACTCACATATGAAATAGACCAAAAGAAAAAAAAATTTAATCACACCATTTAATATCATTTTTTTAATTTTTTTTTATCATTTGTGTCTATGTGTTCAAAGAACTTTTTTTTGAGATGAAAGCTATATAATATATTTGAATTATTTTTCTTTTATGATAGATATTTCAAAATCATTAAAACATCTTCAAACTAATTCTAGAAATTTAAAGTAACAAGCTGACAACAAAGAAAAAACAGAAACACGCTAATATCAACAGCGAGAAACTTCCTTTGTTGATTATTTCTCCACCTATTATCATCAGTTCAACTGTTTTTTCTATAAACTCATATTGCTTCCTCAAACAACCATACAATAACAAAAACACGCAAATCAATTCTTATTTATATCACTAAACTGTACCAATTATCAATTAAATTCTATAGTAATAATTAACAACGTACGTAACACCATAATGGAATACAAAACCTTAGAACTCAACATCTCATCAGCAAAAGATCTCAACAACGTTAACCTCTTCTACAAAATGGATGTTTACGCCGTTGTTTCAATCTCCGGCGATCCTCTTCACAAGCAAAAGACTAAAACACCCCTTGATAGAGAAGGTGGCACCAACCCCACGTGGAATTTTTCCGTAAAATTCACGTTCAACGAATTGCTCGCTCACCAGAATCGTTTGACGCTCAAAATCACTCTTCGTTGTTTGCGCAACCTTGTCGATAAAAACATCGGTAGCGTCAAAATTCCACTCAGGGAGCTTGTTCATGACCATACCGGCGACAGAAAATTATTCCAACATGTTAGTTATCAGGTTAGAAAACCGTCCGGGAAACCAAAAGGTTCCTTCAATTTTTCCTACAAATTTAATCCTCCAATGAAGGAACATGCTACGGGTTATCCTTCTCCAGCGGTGGGGTCCATTTCCGCGCCTTACACCGTCGCATATCTTTCTCCTCAGCCGCATTCTCCTCAACCGCAATATCCAACCGGATATGTGTACCCTCCGCCTCCACAGTATCAACAGCCTCAGATGGGTTACGGTTACCCACAACAAATCGAATACAGTTACCCGCCACAAAACGCTTATGGTTACCCGTCACAAAACAGTTACAGTTATCCTCAACAAAACGGTTACGGGTACCCGGCTCCACATGCATTTTCGAATGAGAAATCCGAAAAGAAGAGTAATGTTGGAATAGGAGTGGGAGCACTCTTGGTGGACTTCTGATTGGGGATATGATATCTCATGATGATGCATTTGAGTTTTAATTTTTTTATTTTCTTTCTATTAACATTTTATTTTAGGATCTCATATATGTTTCTTGACATTTTAGACCTGTTACCTTTTCGGTTTGTGATCTATCTATATGTGTATTATATGACATAGCAATGAAAATAAATGGTACTACATGTGAGAACACACTTACTTGTTGGTAGCGATGCCATGACCAAGTCTTCCATTGCCTTTCACGTGCTCCGGTTCTTAAGGTTGTCGATGGGGCAAACCACTAATGAGCGTATTATCAAAGTGATGGTAAAGGGGACTTAACCTTTCTATTTATAATCGTGCAACCCTAGGCATCACCCATCATGAGCCTAGTGTTTGGGTATACACTATGTTTCTACACAAATTAGATTAAGTGCCCAAAAGCCCAATAGTTATTGATCACTTTTATTAGAGTCTAAACATCATCAAATTGATCACAACATCAATGCGTTTTTATTAAAACCAAAACCAGCAATTGATTGTAGCCCACAAAATATTAGAAGAAATTATAACACTACATGCTTCAGAACTTTCAATTTGCAACACTTTCATCAAATAGTGTGTAATGTAACGTTTTGGGTTCATCAAATGATTGTTTCAGATGATGATTGTGTTGTGGAGTACTTGGTTGCATCTCTATTGTTTTTCAAAATCGCAACCTACGATTTTTCAACCAGCACTTTCTTTTTTCCGAATTAAGGTGAGCGCGCAGATAGAACTCATTGCATGTTTTAATGGTTGTCATAACTCAACAAGAATATAAGCTGGGCTGTGTAATTTACAAGAGTTTCAAGGTTGAAATTTGATAGGTTGATGTTCATAAAACTCCAAACCAAATATTTACTTCTGTGTTGTATGTATGTTATGATGTAACATATTTTTTTCTTTACGTGTCTTCCGAAGGACATTGTTTGTTTACTTTGTGCAATATTTATTGATGCTAGAATTTAGTTAGTTAGTCTCCTGATTCGACCACGGTTCATGTTTTTAAAACAACGCTTCTAAGTCTGTGTTGTTTTTTTTTTGACAAAAATAAACGATATTTATTCATTCAAATTGATGGAGTACATCGATACAATACAAATTCAAATTCGCTAAAAACAAAAAAAATGAATTTGTGAACAAACTCACATCATCCATGTTAATAGCATAAAACGGTAAAGTATTTATGCCTACAAATATGACTAATATGACTATATTAAAGTCTTTGAAATATTCATGTCTCCGGATCTGCAACGTTGACGATACCAAAGTCATTGTCATTGATTGGATCTGCCCTTGCTCAAAGTTAATCTTTCAACTTGACTCAAATAAACACCACACTAAGACGGGAAATCAAAAACACACCGCACAAAGACGGGAAATCAAAACAAACAGAGTCGTTCAGAGACGACGAAATCACAAAAGCAAACGAAAGAAAATAGAAAATATGTAAAATCACTTATTCAATTAAGATATAAGGAAAAACAACTCGGATGGATGATTTTTTGGTCAAAATTGACCATAAATCACCCCTCTAACAAGAAGAAGAAGAAGAAGAAGAAGAAGAAGAAAGAGTGACGGCTAGGGTTTGAGAAGGAGAGAAGAGAGAGAAGAGAAGAGAGAGAAGAGAAGAACTATGCGTATTAGAGACAAGGTCAGATTTTGTACACCCATATTGGTTAATGCTTATCCAACCAAAAAGCAATATAAGTTAATGTTTTAACTTCTGAGATACTTTGCCATTATATATCAGTTCTGATCTCATGTTTTTAGTTCATCCATGATATTTTGAGAAGTGGCTATTGACTTTGTGTAAGAGATCTGTCTTTAACTTTGACCTTGATAAATATTTCTTGATTTCAAGGCACGTTTGTTAGATTCATACAAAAATATTTCTGCCGATACTTGGGTTGTTAGTGGCTCTCCTTAAACGGTAAGAATATATACCTTTTTCTAAGTCTCTGTGTCATATTATCAAACTTATCATCTAAAATGATGAATATCCTCCTTACTGATTATAAGGATGGTTTTGTAGATGAAGGTCCTCTAGCTTCTTGTTGATTATAATTAGACCCCATTTATGGTATATGTGACATGGATGATGGCATGCCTGTCCAGTATTTTCTTCAATCATACAATGTTTCAAATAAGAGAGTAACTTGCATTGACATTATAATATTTTTTATATATGCATCAAATTAAATCTCACTATGAAGTCAATCTATTTTTTAAGTCATATTGTAATATTTCTATTACAATATTTCACTAATTAGTCATACTAGAACATATATTGCTCACTAATTTGAAAAATTTGTCTATATTTGTTACAAAAGTTATTGTCTAAGACAAATAAATGTTCTCTATGGATAATATTAAAATTGATACTCTAAAACCGTTTGTAAAAAGAAAATACGATTTTTTTCTAACTTTAGACAATGATTTTGACATTTTTGGTAAAGACAACAATATTATTTAGATCATCTCCATTGAAAGAGTCTTAACTATTTAAAACCCGATATCTATTAGGTACCTCCAATGGAAAGAATCTTTTTCAGGGTCTTACTTAAGACCCTCACTTTTAAGTAGGACCCGCACTCTTTTAATATTAAAAAATTGAAATATAATGATATAAAGTTATTGATAGTTGATTTGTGAGTCTCATTTAAGAACTTTGTGTGAGATCTGTGTTGGAGTGATTGAGTGCTTATTAGGTACTACTATTAAAAAATTATAAATGAGTGATGTGTACACGTGAGATCCATTTAAGAACCCAAAAATAAGTGTCCCCATTGTGGATGCTGTAGTTTTCAGTTAGCTCATTTAAACGAACTTTACATGACAATAAGACAAACATACACATTAAGAAGTCAAATATAATTTTTTTGCTTAGGACAGGTAGAAATATTATCTTTAAAACTGTGTATTCACTATCATAAAAGTTTTAAAAATATTTTTTTTCAACATTAAATGTTCTCTTGTAGCTCAATTATGGAACACTCATTATCTATACTATTACTATACATAAAATAAAACTTCTTTCAGATTTTATACCAGCCTTTTCTCTTTCAAAAAATACCTTCAATTTTGAATACAAATAACATATATATTAAATATTAAAAAATGTAACAAACACAATATGAATATATATATATATATATGTTTTTTTTATATATCATTTAAAAAGTGTAAATAAACTAGATGAGTATATTTATACTTACTTTTTCATTATCACAATTATTCCCTTAAACATTTTTTTTCTATAATAAATATCGTTGTTGGTGTCATTAAAAAAGAATTTAGATTATATATATTTTTATATTGTTTGTGTTATTGAAATAAATAATCATGATTAATTTGATTTGTTATAATTTGAAAATAATATACATTTGCATTTTTAGTTTTAACCCAAATCAAAATTTCTTAAAAAAACACAGTTAATAATTTTCAAACATTAGCGTAATAAAAACAGTGGAGAGATGGGTATGCCTAACTTTTTGCTAACCCGCTACATTCATCACCCCGTATAAAGGCCACAGAATCTACGTATCGTTTTTGACACTTTAATCAGAAGACATTGTTCTTTTCTCCTTTTTAATTTTGTTGTTTGTAACAAAGGAATATGACAAAAATTCTTTTAAATAGTCTTATGCGAGAATTGATCCAACATATTCTTTATGTTCAATACTTTAATCATAAAATCAATACATATTCCCATATTAAATCAATTCTAATCAAAGTTAAGATAAACTCAAGTATCAAAAGGAAAATTCTGCACCTTCTTATGATCATATTCGTGCTTTCTTTTGTTTTTTTAACTCAATCCTAATCAATGGAGAATAAGTTCATATACCTAAGCGGGGCTATAGTTTGCAAGTAAAAGTGGAAAAAAAAAAGTGACCATTTTGGAAGCTGGTAATTAATTGGCCAGTCTAATAAAATATATGTTATCCGAATAACTTTATCGCAACCATGAGTAAAATAAAGTTTATTGCAAACAAAAAAACAAAATAAGCAAAATCTTGAAAAGGAATTACTATATGAACAACTATTGGTGACAGCTTTCACGACAATTTCATTTTTTTTCTATTTCTATTGGTAAAATATAATAGAAAGACAAAAAAAAAAAAAAGAGAATAAAAATATAATGTGAATATGAAGAAATTTTTTTATTAAAAAAATTGTTGCAAAATGGTTGTACAAATATAATTTTCCTTTTGGATATATTGGAAATCAACATTATCTGAGGTGGCAGTTAACAATGCACATAAACGATTTTTTTATGCCACCTCACTCTCTGCGTCATTATCCTTGTTTAATTTTCTTTTTGTTCTTTCCTTGAGTATTTGATACAAGTATGTGTATTGTGATTACTTCACGAGAAAACATCTAAAGAAGAATATTTCTATACGTAAAAACTATTGGGAAGTGAGGTTTACAGAGATCATCCTTAAACGATCATACAAATAAGATTTTATATGTAAAAACCATTGGAAAATGAGGTTTACGGGGATCATCTTTGAACAATCATACAAATAAGAAGGACACAATATTTTAATTCAAAACCTTAAAACATATATTTATGGATCTCTCACTTATAAGTATTTAACATTCACTTTTTTATCCAATGTGAAACTTATTACTCTCACTTGATATACTAACAATATTTCCCCCAAATACGAGTCCATCCATTCTTTATGGATATATTCCACCTCAAAATGAAGTTTCTAATAACAAAAAAACAAAAAAGTTACAACAAATTAACTTTAGTGTTCTCTTAATTTCTAAACATTTATCAATTGCTTCATGTGAACAAAAACTTGATAATTTTCACTCTTCAAGGTGTTTAGAATGTAGTATTTCCTAACCCAAGAATCTCTCCCTAAGTCACTCAACTCTTTGCCTCTAGATTTTCTAATCATTTGGTTTTGCAAGATTATACAACAAAGACAAAATTATACAATTTGTCCCTTAACTTAATTTCGGTAACATTTATGTCTTGTATCTTTCTTTTTTTCCCAGTTTAATCCTTTATGTTAGTCCTTCATGTTATTTATAAAAAAATCATCAAACTCATAAAAAAACTCAAATCTTCATCATACAAACATAACAACTCAAATTTCATTGAAAAATCCCATAAAAAAGATAACAATGTTGACATTTTATAACATAAAAGATTAAATCGGGAAAAGAAAAAGATAAAGGACAAAATTGTTGCTTAATTATAATATAAAGGATGAAATCGGGAAAATAAAAAGATAAAAGACGAAATTGTTACCTGAAATTAAGTTAAAGGACGAAATGAGTAATTTTGACCACAACAAACTAATGGAAAAAGGCTTAAATAAAGGGCTAGAATAGAGACGAGCACCTAACCCCCCCGCCCTAGGCGCTTAACATCCCATATCCAATGAAATGAACACCTAGCTCCCCAGTACACGCGCTAGACAAAGAGCCAAAAATGGCCAAAACACCATCGAACAAGGTTGCCTAGCTCTATGCTTCGTGTGCCCGATGGAATGTTGCACCAAATTTATTTTAATGAGATGAAATGAGATAAGATGAGAATTCAAGCCTTATGCAACAAATACAAATTCGTCCCGATTTTCAAATTTTAAATAAGACCTAAAACTTTTAAAATTATAAAATAGGCCAAAAATACTAACAATGATTTTTTTTACTACTCTATCTAATCAGCGTTTAAAAATGAAATAACATTGATTGAATCATTTGAATTGTCTAAAGTTTAAAATTTTAAATTACTTCATCCAAACATACTCTAAAACTTCACAACAAGGTAAACACCCAACCAAGAGACAACCAAAACAAACAAACCAAAAAAATATATACTCAAAGATGGAATCAACATCATATTGATATGCATCTACATCTTCACTAATATTTCACAACTTTGTCTCATTTTTTTTTATAACATCCATCTTTTCTAGAATAACCGTCCATCTTTTCTAGAATATGTATTCACACGTATGCTTTAAGTATTTGATACTTATTTTGTAAAATATATTTTGAAAAATAAATAGATAATCAGGATAGTTCTAAGATGCGTATTTACTTGGCACATGTAAGTCTACAACTGGTTACATATTTAATATAACATTTCTCTAATTTTAGAGTATCTAGACTTCATATTAATAGATGAAAGCTGACATATTGTGAATCATCAAAAATTAGTTAAGCAGACAAAATCCATTTTTTTAAAGAAGAAATAATGGAGTTTCTTATGTATTTTGAAGTTTAGTTGTGTATCGTACTTCGAGAGAAAACTCATCCAAAATATAATGTTATTATTTTTAAATAAATAAAAGTAATACAATAATATGACATGACATTTTTTATACAAGCAATATGACATGACATTTAAGAATTAAATGATAGATACGTATTGAATCAAACTTTAGGTGCAATTGTGTTCACTATAAATAATTTGCATTGAAAGAGTGGCAAATAAAAGAATAAGAAATGTTTGGAATTAAAGCCTCCACCCATACTTAACTTGTACATATGTGTAATGCAAATCACCAATATTATCTGCACACCAACGGCCGAAATTAATTTAAAAGCATTATACCTTTCATATTTGGTC
>Ga0228711_1009712_pt1 | contig 12922 bp, 7 predicted proteins | sample MedpolnodulmetaG_2_FD_177996 | JGI IMG/M metagenome (GOLD analysis project Ga0228711, IMG submission 177996) | Root nodule microbial communities from Medicago polymorpha collected in Santa Monica, California, United States - brown nodules | ecosystem: Host-associated > Plants > Roots > Nodule...
TCTCTTGAAGAGATTTGGCTTCTTCTGGTGTTAGCTTCACTGCAAATCCAGAGGCTACTTTGCGGTAAGAGAAAACCATTCTTTCTTTGTGAGGAAAAGTTTGTGGAAGGAATGAATGGTACCAACTATGCAAATCTTCTGATTCAAGTGAAGCAACATTTTCTGATTTTTTGACATGAACAATGTATGTCATTAAGTTCATGTGATCATGTTCTAGATTCTCCTCTGCAGCCAACATTGATATGCTGCAGAGAATGAAAATGAGGCTAACAATCAATGTAAGCTCCATCTTCATCATGATTTGGAATTTGATGAAGATAGTGAAAGTTGCTTGTGATTTTCCTATTGACTTGCATATGTATATATAGGTAGATGTATACCATAGAAAACAGAATTATATTAAATTGGCCATAGTTTTTATTTTAATTACTTATTACATAGGAAAACAAGGAAATGCATTGTGCTGGCTTGGGACGGCTAATTAGTCTTCAATGAAGGGTAAATAGGAATGATAAAAAAAAAAAGGGAATGATAAAAGATTTTTTTGGTAATTTGAATAAATGCAAATCTCATAGTAATGCCCGCTATATATTTGGTGTTAATTTGTACGGATTTGTTAATTTGTATGGATTTGTTATGCTAACTGCTAGTAACAGCTATGCTGTACATTGGTACATCTATTTTTCTGGACATATCTCCCTAACATTGCCATATGTTGTTTTTAGCTTGGAAAAGTTATCCACAAAATGACAAGTTTTATGTTGTATAAGAGAAATTCTAAAATTTGATAAATTATTATTAATTAAAATGTTATTAATGAATATTTTACCACCATTTCTAGGGGATTTGAACTTATCGTAGAAGTTAAAATTTATAACTTTTGACTTCTGGAATTATATATAAATACTTTTAAACATAAATTATTTTACCTTTAATACACTTTTATCGTAAGTAAATTTTACAAAGTTATTTCCTCCTTGAACACCTCATGGACAAAATAAGAAATTTTTTTTTTGAGGGAAATAATTTATTTTTTTTAGAATTGAGTTTGTGTCTCTATAGACATAATTTTAAGACTTTTCTTTGTCTCACCCATATAATTTTAGTTACATCTAAATTTACTTAAAATTTTACAATAAGACCGAAATTGTCCTCTCCATGTAAATTTTTGAAACCTTTTTTCATTATCACTTTGAACCTACACCCACAAACCACCATGGATGTGCAACCAATATCTACCAAGATTAAAGATTGAATCAACATCTTTTTCATTTATATGTACTCTATTCATACAAGTAAGTGAATTTAATGAATTTCTTCATTTTCTATTTATTGTTTGTGTGATGTGGTTTTTTCGTTTTGTTCCGATCTGTGTGTGACATATAGGATAGACGTGAATTTAGATTAAGCAGGTATTATTTACGTAAGGTAACATGATTTAAGTTTACGTAGTAAGTAGTAAGGTAGTGTGATTTAAGTTTACATAGCACCTGCAGGGGTAGCGTAATTTAAGTTTACATAGCACACATGTGAATTCTTAATTTACATAACTTATGTAAACTCAGTTTACATAAACTAAGTAAACTGGATTTATGTATATACAACTAATGTGCGTGATGTAAACTCAATTAAAACGCACATTGGTAGTTTTGGGGTGTAACTTAGATTTTTAGGGTGTGAGTAGTATCGGTCTAATTTTAATATCAATATTTATTTGAACTTTGACGTAATCATTAAACATTAATCTCTTTGTTACTGGAATCAAGATGAACAAATTTGTTTAATGTTGATTAAATCTTTATATAGCTTATTATATAGCTTATATATTAGAGGAACTAAACTTTAATAATTTCAATACAAACAAATATGCCAGTGATTAAAATAAAACAACAAGAATCAAAAGGAAAAATTGGTATATTTTTATGGACCAGAAATAAAGAATTTTGGTCCATAAGTCTTAGTTGAAGGTAAAAATAATGAAATTATTAGATCAGACGTCGTGACGGGTTCGAACCTCTACACCTTCAATTGTGTATGTGAGTTTTCAATGATTATTGTTGATTTGTCCGGTGAAAATCAGAGAAATGTAGTGGTGGTTCTCGGGTGAGGAAGGTTGTTGTTGCGGTGGTGCACAATGCTCTGGTTTGGAGGAAAGCAATATGTGAAATCAATGTAAAAGAGCTGAATTGTGTGCAAGAAAATGGATAAATGAGATTGTACTCGTGACGCTGAGTCATGCTTATATATTCGAGGAGGTTGATAACTGCCTCCGAGTATTGCGGCGAAAAATGTCGAAAGCCCTTAGAGATGACTTTGACGGCTAGGATTTGATATAATCAAGACATAGTTTTTCGTGCACCTTCACATTGTTCTTCTGAGTGTTTGTTGGCCCTAGCTTTGTTGGGTCGTTCACATTGGACTTTATGTCGGTCCAGAACAATTGTCATTTCATCTTTCTTCAAAAACTAAAACAATACTTGTTTTATACGGACCTGATACTTAAAAAAATAAAAATTATACGGGCCAGATACAAAGTTTAATAAAATACTTATTTTATACATCATTTTACGATATCAATTATATATTAATTTTTACTTTCTTATAATTATACGCCAAATTATTTATTATTCACTCAATTCGTAAGTTTTCCTTTCACACACAATTGATTGATGAAGAGTTTTGTATTTAGTTATAATTTTTATAAAGTCAACAAATTTAGCTCTGTTTTTTCATTTGTGTCATTTTTTAAAAGTGACTTACATTGTAAAGGAGACAAAACTTCGTACTTTTTAAACTTCAAATTTTCAAATGCAATATTTTTTTTTAGCAAAGGCTATATTAAGTCATTTCATTCATAATTAAGGAGTATAAAGTAGAAGGTACAACATTAAAAATATGGGGGTTAGGATGACATAAGGAATCTCTAGCAATACTATGAACAACCCTATTTGCTTTCCTCCGAACATACGACACTACAAAGTTGGGTCTATTGACCAAGAGGCGCTTACATTGAGATATGAGATCATCAAATTCATTTTGAGGGATATTATTGACAGAAAGTGCATCAGGTATTGTTTTGCAATCAATTTTGAATCTGCCAGCTTGCATTCCAATTGATATGGCCTCTTTGATAGCTTCCAAAAAGCTGATGGTTTCAGCTTCTAGGATCGTAGTGAAGGAATAATAATAACCACATTTGGCAAGAATGAGTACACCCGAAGAGTTTCTAAAGCATATAACATATACCCCATGATTGAGTTATTATTGAAGGAAGCGGCGTCTACATTACATTTGATTGTGCCCTTCAGAGGTCTACTCAAGTAAGAGAGGTATTCGCATTATTCACCGGTAACTTTGCTCTTTGCATATAGCTCCACTCATTAATTGTAGTCTTTGCTCGTGTAACAATGAATTCCGAGGAGTTGCCTATGTCTTCCGAAAGCTTTGAATTTCGGTTCTTCCAGGCTCCACAAGATTGTAGCTACCAAGGATTGTTGTTGCAGGGACAATCTGTTCAATAAATCAAAGAGCATAACAGAAAAGTTGTGTGTCGCTAAGAGCAAATTCTGGACGAGCGAGTGAAGGCCAATTTACTTCCAACAAATTCACGCCTTGGAGGAAACAAAAAACATATGCATATGTGATTCAGCTAAGGTACCGCAACGAACACAAGATTCCTCGCAAGGGATGCCTCGAGTGAGAAGATTTACTCTAGTAGGCAAGCATTGATGAGCGAGGCGCCACATGAAGGATCGAATTCGGGGTGGAATCCTCTAGTTCCAAATGGTATTCCAGCTTAGATTATTGCGGACAGGGGTGGCAGCAAGAAGTAAGTCAGAACAGATCCGGTAGGCTGATTTGACTGTGTATGTACCATCCACTATGGCTTTCCAAATTCAGATATCATAACTGGAACGAGAAAAGAGTGGAGTTGACTCCACGTCATTTAAAAGAGATTGCACCAAAGTAGTGTTCCAAGAGTTTAAGGCAGCACTTAACAAAGAATTTACTGTAAGGTCTTCTTGGTGTAGTGGCGGTGAAGTGGATGGTTTAAGAGAGGGAAGGTTGCGGATCCATATGACATACTCCACACATTAATCTCAGAACCATCTTCAATCTTCCATCTATGGCCCAAAGTAAGGATTGAGTACTCCATAAGCTCCAAACAGAGCTTTTTTTGGAGCTTATGCAATACTTTAAACTTTGGAAATTTCATAAATAAAAATAAAGGCATTACATAATGGTACATTTCAGTTCCCTAAGTCCAAAAGGAGACACAAAAGTCTTCACAGTTATCCAATGCAAAATACAACACAGGCTACCCAAATATCATATCATGTAGGCTAAGCAACCTTGCATGTGTTTGGTTCTGCGTTCACAACACTTAGAACTGCGGCATAAAAACTACGCCGATGTGGAAGTTACACTTTGTAGCCTTTGGAAATCACGGAGAAATGTAAGAAAACATGAGGTGGTGGTGAAGAAAACACTCACCCAAACATATGCTTAGTTTTTGTTAAAAGTCGAAATAATCTCAGTTTTGTCACTACGAAATCCTCGTAGAAAACTTCTAGTATAAACAAGATGAAGATGGAATCAAATTATAAAAATAATTTCTTCTTCATATCAAATTCAAAATGAACAGACAATCAAATAATAAAAATACTAACATGCAATCAAATTCAAAAATATTTTGAGTACTATAATTGAAGTAATTGTGGCTACAATAAGCCTCTTTCTTCTTTTCTTTCTTTCCTCGTCCCTTTCTTTCTTCATATAATTTCCTCATCCAGCCAAGCCACCTACCGTCAATAACGCTGATGCCTTTGAAGTCGGGATTGCAGATCTGCAATTCAGAAAGGACTTGTGTAAGATGGAAAAGTGAAATATCAAAACAGAACTAAACCAAAAGCAAGAAGTTTCATAATGCTCAAAACTAATTATTTAACTTTGTATAAGTAATTGAGTCCAAGAATTCCCTCTTGACAACATAGAAAAAGCAGAGGGAATACATCAACACGCATAGAGATGGCTCAAAACATGGCACTTCATCAAAACCTTGAGGGAGAAGCAACTCTGTGTATGTCTCTTTACTAAGATCAAGTGAAATAATCACATATTGCTCAACAGGAATATTCTTGCAATCATAAAGACCGCTGTAGTACTTGCGAGTTGCCAACCAATTAACATTACCACTCAAATGCACACCCCCATTTAGCCGATAACACAGAGGAAATCCTTGAATACTTTTCCAAACATTATCCCCAAAACTAAAAACTCTTGCCTCTGGTTCTAAGGCCACTACCTTATAAGTATCCATTGAATTATCATAACCAAATGTCAACCAGCGAGGTATGACGGAATTATCGCAATGCCCTCCTAATTTATCCGATATGTTCCTTGTAGCAGGGTTCCAGATATGGAGCCACGACTCTCTATAGTTATAAGAATAACCGAATAACAATCCGTTACAGGAACCAATAACTGATTTACAATCTTTATCCTTCAAACGATAGTAAGGATCTATGGCTATCGCCTTTGACGGACTCTCCAGCAAATGACTCAAGGAGATTGGTACAACATTGCTAGATGACAACATGAGGTGAGGGTTTCATGTAGATCGTTGAAGGTGCAACTTGACAAAGAAAGGATCGGACATGAAGGCATTCCACAATTTACAACAACACTTCATTCGCGTCAGGGATTTCACAGGAAGGAAAGAAAGCACTTCTGTGATAAGCTCTACAGGGAGGATTATCGGCGATGACACCGCGTATGGTGGACACTGCGACTTCGGTGGTGGGAGATTCATGAGAGCGGCTTTGTCTATGGAGGTTAGGGTTTCCGGCTGTTGTACTACTCTCTTTATATTTCTAATCCAAATTTGTTACGTATGCGAGTTATTATATAGTATATCAGTGTTTTTCTTTGCCATTTAATAACAAGGATAACTAGCAGGGATAATTTGTGCATTTGTGCAGGGCCGGGGTTCGAACCCCATATTCCAATTCTCCACATATAATGTGTGTGAATCTAGCCACTAGACTACTTGACAAAAGAATAATAATAAGGATAACTAGGCATATTGCATGGTTTTTTTTTGTTTTTTTAGGGGAGGTTTTTTTATGTTAGGTGTTGGTAAAATTTGAAATGGATAACATTTGTTCTGCATTTTAAATTATTAGGTCAGACGTCGTGACGGGTTCGAACTTCTATCTGGTCGCTTAGGTTTTGTTTGCGGGTTTGGAGGGAAAGAGAGGGGAGAGGTTTGAAAAAAAAGGAAGGAGCAAATGGAAGAAATAGATGATATTAAGAGGCGAAGACTTTGGGGATTCATTTTTCTTCACAATACAAAACTATACTCATTTGGGGGAACTCCAAAATTGTATAAGAGGAGGGTTTTGAGAGGATTTTGGAGGGGAGATTTTGGAGGGTTTACATGAATTCTTCAAATTTAATCTATATAGTTATAATATTCTTAAAATAAAAAATAGATTAATCAAAAGCATTAATTTATCATTCTCTAAAAAATCATTCTTTCAAAAAATGTGAAAGATTTTACAATTTTCCTCTATATTTCCAACCCTTCCCTTCCCCTCCCTTCCAAACTCTCAAACAAAGCCTTAATGTAAACGCATTTATGCCACCCTGTTATAATTAGACCCCGTTTGGATTTAGCTTATTTTGAGCTTATGAAAAAGAGCTTATGCAAATAAATGAATTTTTATCTTAATTCATAAGTTCTCACTAACAAAAATTGTACCTTTATAATCTGTTTTTTCATAAACTACACTAACAAGCTTATAAATAACACATAAAGACATTTATTTGCATAAGCTCTAAAATAAGTTAATCCAAACAGAACCTTAGTATTATACTCCAACAAAATATATTAGAATCTCTTTAACAAAATTTTTAAGGGGGCTAAAACGAAAAAATTGTATTATTTATTGAAGCTAAAACATATCAAACCCTTGAAAACAATCAAATAAAATCCATCATAAAAAAAAAAATCACAGAACATACAAGAATTAAGAGAAATTCAATTAAATCATCGATGAGGAGCTTACTTTCAATGAAACATAACCAAGCTTCCAACATAAGGTTTGATATAGTTCCACCAGCGTTTAGCATTAGTAATTCTAGCTCTCTCTACACTACCAACCATCTTTCAAATTATAAACTAGTAGGTTTTCATGACCGTTTGCCAGCCAACACAAGTGTATCACAATTTTTAGAAAGGTGCAATGGCAACCACAAAGAACTAATTTTTTCCTTGATTTGAAGATTAATCTTAAGTAATTGTGCACCCTTGCACTAGTGGTATTGCCTTGGAATCTGGGAGTGTATTCATTCTCGAGGTCTCAGTTTCAATTCTCTCAGGTGTTAATTTAGGTGGGCTAATTTAGCTTAAAAAAAAAATCTTAAGTAATTGAGTCCAAGATTCTTCAACTCTATAATCCATCATTTTCCATATAACTAATTGGGTTTACTTGGCAACATAGGAAAAGCAGAGGCAATCCATCAACACACATAGAGATGGCCCAGATTAAAACTTGGCACTTCATCAAAACCTTGAGGGAGAAGCAACTATTTGTATGTCTCTTTACTCAAATCAAGTGAAATAATCACATATACTTGCAATCATAAAAATGACCGTAGTACTTGCGAATTGCCAACCAATTAATACTACCACTCAAAAATAAATTATGTTAGTCAAAATAAATTACGTTAGCTGAGCCCAAAGACAACTAAATATGAGATAGTTGAATGTTTCTCAAGTCTACTAGGGTTGTGGAGACATCATACTTGGTCAAAGTTTAGTGGACATGGACAATTAACTCATGCTTCATGTTTTTAGCACCACTAATTGAAATTGGATATGAGCATTATTGTGCCATGATCTAAGGGAGTTGCACACATTTGGACGAACTCAACGAATTATGCCTCAAAATGGAAGAATGCAAGCCAAACGTGGATTGCCACACACCTCTTACGACATGAAACTCACACACTACCTACCTACGTAAATAGCCGATCGAGAATAATTTATATAGGGCACATTATTTTGGCAAGTATGACTAGTGTTTTCCTATACATATTAGACTTGTACATTTCAAAAAGACACACAATTAATCAAACAAGCTATTTTTATCCATATATCTTATTGTCTTTATCTTTGTTTGATGCATTTCTTAGATTAGTATCTTGAACACAAAAAAAAATCGTATTTAACGTTCGTTGAAATAGTAAAGGAACTCACAATTGAGAGACAAAGTTTCTTCCTTAACATTTTTTTTGAAGAAAAAGTTTCTTCCTCAACATAATCACCGGAAGAAAGTAACTCATTGTTGCGAGCTATTAGCTTATATCTCGGTTATTATTATTATTTTTTTTATTTCAAACTTTATTAATAGTTTTAACTTTAATTTTTTTATTACTAATGCATTTTTTAATTTTAATCATTATATACTACGTGTTTCATTGAAGCTTATTCACTATTTTGAATAGCATTTAAAAGATAGAGTTTAAATTTTTTATAGATTACTTGTTCGCAATCTTGGATGAAACCAAACAACAACAATAACAAATCTGCTTTCATGCCAGCAAAGGATGACACCAAGCCTGTTCTTCAAGACCCAGTCAGTACTCTCTCTCTCTCTCTCTCTCTCTAGCATTGCATTGCATGATTCTAATTTTTATTACCTTTTTTTCTTCTGTGACAGATTCTGAGGTGTGATCCAATTGAGACTGACGAAGCTGTGCTTCTATTACCTCCATTCTCAATCCCCAAATCAACTTCCTCATCTCAAATGTCTTAAATATTGTTATTTCATAAACCCATCTCTTAAAGTTAAAGATACCATTTTTATTGTTCTTTTTTTTTACTGAATTTTAGCATTGTTGTTAACAATTGAATGTTTTGTTTATTTTCCTGGTTAAATTGCACTAGGTGGTTAGGTCTTGTTTGGATAAACAGTTTAATTAAGAGATTATCAAACCATTTTCATATAAGCTATAAGCTGTTTTCATAAGCTATTCTAAAGAGCTTATGAAAATAAGCTGAAGACAACTTTTGAATATTATAAGCTGTTTCGATAAACTCTTTCAAATAGTTTCACAATTGATAAACTCAAATAAGTCAATCGAAACAAGCCTAGCTGGTAGTGGAGAATCTAGGGTGGTTTCATCAGACACGAATAACGTTTTAGCTTGTGAACAATTAGTTGTGTGAAATGGTAGATAACATTTTGCTGTTCTGTTCCTTGAATATACACACTGTGATAGTTCTCTTTGCTGTGGAGTTTGGACAAGTTTAGCATGGCATGATGGAATACTTTGTTATCATATCCAATCCAAGATTTTTAACTGCTTACATAGATACTTTAAATTTCTGTACATTTGCTTTGCACCTGATGTTGAACGAGTTCTTTCTCTGTTAACACTTTAGCTCCTTCTTTGGTTAGTCGGATTGAAAATTTAGAAAGCACATGTGTGTATAGAATTATGTAGTTTAGTAGTTTATATAAAAGCAGAGTTTCTTATATTGATATATTTTTAATTATTGCAATAGAAGCTTTAAACAAATTTAACATAGGAAATATGGAAGGCAGAAGAATAAAATCAAGAATGGATCCTCTCATATGTGTAATTTAAACATGAGAGAGTAAAGTGTGATCTCTCTCTCTCTCTCTCTCATGGTCAGAGATCACACTGTAAATTACACATGAGAGGATCCATTCCCAATAAAATCATATTCGGAAAGAAGAGTGTTAAAAGTGTTTGACATTGTTGAATTTGCAAAAATGTTAAGTTGTTCTTCGATTCGTCTTAAGGATGCAGGAAGGATTACAAGCATTGGGAGTGGATCATAATTTTTGAGAAGGATTGAAGGGAGGACAATACAAGTAAGTATGAAGATTATAGTTTATGTTTGAAAGTCTGCATAACCTACAAGCAGTTAAGTTGCAAGGTCTCTATTGGCATGTAGGTATGGAAATAGTTCATATCCGACTTTTGTTAAATAGGTCAGGTCAGTTTTGAAATGAAATTTAGAGCTTGAGTATGAATGAGAGTTTGACAAAATTACCGTGACACACCGTGATTCTATCATTCTCACCGCAAATATGCAAATAGAGTATTTTTGAAGGTCTGAATTGACTTTTTTTATAAGTCTGTTTTGGTTTATACAAACATTTAAAACTTATTTTACATTAGGTGTTTACATAAGCCAATTATCCTATACTTCTAAATGGGCAAATAACCTAGTGTTAATTAAGCCCATCATTAAAATATGCCAATAGACATACAGAAAAAGTTATCTCCTACTTCTCAAATTATATCTCTACCCCTACAAATTATTTGAAGTACTTAAATTAATTTTCGATTCTGTAGATTTTTAAAGTTTGAGTTTGTCGGGATAAAAACAGGTTATGTCAAACTCAAACAACTTCGTCGAAACACAATGAGGGTGGGATATTTTTATTTCTTAAAAATCTACTGAATTTACGAGATTTGCGCAAAACTAGGAATAGAGGTAAAATTTGAAGGGTGTAGAGTTAAATAAAGCGTGTCGACACAAATAGTTCAGCTCCTTCTCCCACATAAATTAACATAGATTTACAAATTTCATGTATGATTTGGTACCCCCTCAAAAAAATGTACGATTTGGTACTTTTACTTTGGTTAGCCTTTGGATTTATAGCACAAGTACTGTGTCATACAACTCTACACATTCAAAGGATAATAATAACACGACATACTATTTAGTCAAAAAAATAAAATAACATGTCATACTATTGGCTAATGCCAAAAATTATAAAATTACTTGTACAAAGAAACATAGTAGTAACTAGTTAGTATCTCTTGAATTTCCCCAACCAATAATATATCCCATTCCCTTTATTTCTTGAACATCATATCATCACCCTCACCCTTCATATATCACTTGAAAATGACAGATATCGGTATCCTAACAGCATGTTTATCAGACACCCAAGTGAGAGAGCCCTGAGCAAAAGTTTGATTCCTTCTGTTTTCCTTTATTTGTGGTATAAATTCAACAGAGAAACTAACCTTCTCATTGACCTCAGTGAATGTTATTTCACTAGGATTAACACTCATACCCAAAGCCAAAGGTACTTCAAGTTCAACTCTATATGTTGAATTTGCAAACCCAACATTAGTCAAGGTTCTGGTATAATACTGTGAATCAGACCCCAACAGAATAGAAAAAGAAGGATAGTTCAGCTGTGCTTCTGGTATACTTTTAACATTAGAGCACTTCACTTTCCACTGAACAATAACTTCAATCTCTTTATCAGAATAACCCAAACCACATAGATAAGGAACATAATCTTCTGGTTGAATATCATAAACAAGACCGGGATCATTTGCTTTAACAGGATTAACATGTCCTGCACCAGTAGCGAAAATATCAGCCGGCAAAAGCCTTTGATCCAGTATAGGGTTCCCGCCGAGGTTGAGAGTATTTGCAGTTGTCATGATTGCTGATTTTATAGCGGCTGGCGACCAATCTGGGTGAGAACTTTTGATCAATGCAGCAATACCACTTAGGTGAGGACAAGACATTGAAGTACCGGAAACAATGTTAAAAGCTGGAATTTTATTGTCTACAGAAACACCCCATGCAGCTAGAATGTTGACACCTGGACCAATGATGTCTGGTTTAAGAATTCCAGGACTTTCTTGGCTTGGTCCTCTTGAAGAAAAGTAAACAACAGAAGGTGCGAGGGAATCACCAATTACTGTTCCTTTGAATAACAATGTTGCTGATGGATTGTAGGTTGAGTTTATGTAATCTTTGATTGTTAAACCAGCCTTGTAACTCACTTCAACCGCAGGTAGAACATTTACAGAAGCAAAAGTGCTGAACCCAAGTGGTTCTGAATTTGCAAGGATCATAGCAACACCACCTGAATTTAGAACTTCTTGTCCTTTCACGGTGCTTGGAACACGTCCTCCGATATCACACAACACTACTTTTCCACTTAGATCAATGTTCTTTAAGGATCCTGGAAGACACAAAGACTGATTCTGTGTCTGGTTTCCAAATCCAAATGAGCCTGCATACACAAGTGGCAATAATTGTTCAGAAAAGTCTTTCGGTTGGAATAATGTTTCACCTTCATATTCATTTCCATTTCCTAGCTTTGCTGATGCTACAATTTTTCTATCAACTGTGCTTGCACCAACAGTGAGGATCCAAGGAGCTTCATTGGAGAGAGTGCTGTATCCAGGACCAGAGTTTGCAGCAGAGCAACTAACAAAAACACCATTTTGAGTAGCAGCAAAAGCACCAATTGCAATTGGGTCTTCAAAGAATGGAAGAGAACCTAAACCAAGTGAAAGTGAAAGAACATCTACACCATCTTCGATAGCAATATCCATTGCAGCTAAGATAGAACTTTCAGCGCATGGAATGTTATCAGTACAAACTTTGTACATTGCTATGTGAGCATTAGGTGCCATACCAGCTGCTACACCTTTAGCATTACCAAAAACACTTGCATCTTCTACGAATCTTCCTGCAGCCTCTGCAGCAGTGTGAGTTCCGTGGAAGAAATCCTCAAACGGAGGCTCTTGACTTGCACTTTTGACCATGTTTCTTGCACCTATGAGCTTATTGTTGCATACTTGCCCTCCAGTGAATTCACAATGGCCTTTCCATTTCGCAGGTGGCGGCGGCATTCCTTCGTCGTTGAAAGATGGATGTAAAGGGAATATTCCCGTGTCTATGATACCGATTATGACGCCTTTTCCAAGGTTATCGTTGCTCCACAATCCTTGTCCTTGTTTCAGACCCAAGAAAGTTGGAGTGTGAGTGGTGTGTAATTCAAGGGTCCTTTCAGGTCTTGCTGACACAATTTCACCTTTCTCTTGAAGAGATTTGGCTTCTTCT
>Ga0228711_1009714_pt1 | contig 12921 bp, 4 predicted proteins | sample MedpolnodulmetaG_2_FD_177996 | JGI IMG/M metagenome (GOLD analysis project Ga0228711, IMG submission 177996) | Root nodule microbial communities from Medicago polymorpha collected in Santa Monica, California, United States - brown nodules | ecosystem: Host-associated > Plants > Roots > Nodule...
GGCCCTCCCTTTCTTTTCTTTTTTTTTTTTTTTGAAAGATGCCCATCTTTTTTATTCTTTTAACTCGTCCTATAACATGCTTTACTTTATAAATTTTAAAAGAGAATAAAAAATAGCTAGTGTAGATATCCTCAAGCTTGATCAGCATAGTACAGGTCAGATTCACTGACTCGACAAAATCTGGGGCTTCTAGCCATTTCATTGGCCGTCCTAAATATTAAAATTTTCAGTCTAATTAAGTAAACAAAATTATCTCCGATGATAAAGATCTATCTAGGAGTAATATGATTTGTACGGACACGTTGTAGCATGGATTACGGCAAATTATACATTTTCCAAATGCCTTAGACCATAGGGATCCCGATAGGGTGAATGAGGCAAAGTCAAGCTTTTGCATACTTTAGTCGTGGAGACTTATTCTAATATATAGACTATAATTCAAGATATGTTATAGTAACATATATATCGTGTACCATTTTTATGTGATAAAGTATGTTATCCGATCAAGTAATTTGATTTAAATGGTTAATAAACTCTATCAAAATGAATTATACTTGAAAACTTAAATTCAATTTTTGGGTAGAATAGTTTTTTATCGAATTTTACTTACTTTCGAATTCTGAATTATCAGAGCTTTTTTTCCCTTAAGAATTTGATGGTTAATACCAACAAAATAAAATATGTTATCCTAGTAAATAACATATCTAACTTCCAAAGAAACTAGCTTTATCCCAGGAATTAAAAAATTTAAAGGTATAATAAAGTAATTAGCAAATTGAAGTATAACTAATTGATTAAAGTTAAGATATATCATTGTCTTCGTGTTTGTATTTAGTGTCATCCTCACGTGCCCCTAAGCAGGTAATTGTAAATTAACATTTTTTGACTCAATAATTGTAAATTAACTCTTGTAAAAAAACAATTGTAAATTAACATAGACATTATTTTCTACAAATTAATTAAATAAATAATGATGTCTTTTTAACCGGTTCCCAGGGATAAAAGGGAAATGATGGTGTCATCCACCATCCCAACCAATTGGACTACTCATGTGAACTATATACACCTCAAAGCTAATTCTTGTGTTGATGATATAGCTTTGATATTTTGTTGGGAGAATATTAATTTATAGCTCATAGTTTATATGTTGTCATTATTATAATCGAGTTAACCCTTTGTTTCCCATTCCTCATTGGCATTGCTTGTTAAATCATATCAAGCCTTCGATACATTGTAAAAAAAAAAGAAAAAATGGAAGTGAATGAGGATGCAGATGCCTGGGAGTGAGTTAGAAATTAGACCACATTCAATTAAAGTAAGTTTAAATTGCATAGCAGCAAATGCCTCTGTATAATCTTTGGTCAATGACTTCATAGATTCTCAAAATCTTGAGGTTCCAAGAATAAGAGTAAGAGAATATAGATGAAAATATCGTATTCATTAAAAAATCAGGAAGAGTAAATCAATTAGTTTACGCATCTCTGCTCATGTGAAACTTATGTTCTCTGTAAATTTCCATCAGTAAAACATCTCAATAAATGTCTAAAATTCATATTTGTCCACAACTGATTATGTACTACTTTTTTTAATTAATATTTTTCCTAATTCTGCTTTCTAATTAGTGCTCTTGGTAAACTTGAGGTGTTAGCTCAGTGTTACTTAAGATGGGCCTTGCAATAAAATGGCAAGGAAATTTTTAGTTCCGTCACGAGACTTTTTAATTCCGCACTAAACATTGACAAAGATCAAACATAAAGTTTACAGTCAAGTTCTCAAAACAACATATATATCAAGTAGGTGAAGGCGGATGTGGATCTGAACGTGGAGGTGCAGGTGGATGGCCTAGAGAAAATCTCTCTAAAAATTGCTGGAATTGCTCTCAAAGCAAACGTGACTCCTCTTGCGATGCACGAATCAACTCCTCGTGAGTCTTCAACTGCTCTCTGAGTGTGCCATGTTTTCGGCTGACAGCTTAGAAATTGAAGCCCTCATATGCTCATATTGAGATGGTGAAATGCCATCAAATGATGTGGAAGATACAGAAGGCTTGTGTTTTCCTGCCTCTGCACCCAAACCATATTTGTGTCCCTTCTTGTCCACTCCTTCAACTACATCTAAAATGATGTTGTGTGACTCATGACCAGACAAATCATCCCCTGGTGTTTCCTGTGAGTCTCTATCAAGAGTATGTCTTTCATACTCATTCTGAAAAATTACCAAGAAACGAAATGAAATTAATCACAAATATTACCTTATCTACATTCAGAATAAAAGGTAAATCTAATATCCTGTTGCTTGATTTATGTTGGTCAACGACAAATAAAAGATAATAATTTATGTGACGACATGGACAAATTACAGGTGACAATTACCAGATTCAAGATGTGCAGTGAAGACAAACAATACCACAATACCTTTAAAGTTGGGTGCTATCAACAAAGCAAAGCTAGATAACTAGACACCTACAATTTCTCATTTGAAATTGTTTATGAACAAATAAAATTCCACCATTTAAGTCGAGAATCATCTAAATAGAATTCCCCAATCCCTTGGGACACTAAATTCATGACAACACTAACAGGAGTCACGGGAAACCCTTGATACCAGACCTACAAGAAAACCCCTCCCGAAGTCCTATATTCATTCTACTTGCTCATTCCTTTTCCCGAAGCCCTCCACTTTTAAACTCCCAAACAATGCCAAATTGAGAGGACTTATTACAAAACGTAATAACCGCTGTTATCAAAAGACACAAAGCAGCACGTAAACCACCATTACCGACCCTAAAATGCCTTTTAACACCCTAATTGCATAGCAAGCAGACCAATTCCATGCTAATACACCCAAAACAAGGGCCTCACAGAAACTCCCTTCAACCTGAAATCTGCAGTTCAGTCGCCAAAAAGAAAACAGGATCGAAGGCCTGATCACGCTCCAACACAGCAGACCAACAGCTACCCCCCAACACAGAACTTACACACACGAGAAAGCTACAATTTCAATCAAATCATCTGTATCACAATGGTTGGATATGTGAAGAAATGAAGCATGCACACACCCACAAGGAATCATGAAGAACAAAGAACAAGTACAAAAAAAAATAAAATATATATATATATATCGTTTATAGAGGAAAGTTTAGAAAAATCAAAACAGCATTTCAAGACGTGTAACATGATCTTTGCCTTACATTTATTAAAATATCTATGATTCAAAATCAGGGCACATCAATAAATCAATATTGCAGCAAACCATTCATATAACTAATTGTAGAGTATTTCCCATCATTTATTGTTTATTTCCCAAAAGTCTAGAAATACTAATCTCATGAAGTTGTAACTTACCACAACCATTTGATGTATCATTTTTCACTGTGTCTTTTGAAACATCGACAATATAAATCCATTTATCCATCATATAGTGTGTGTGTTTTGTGTTTTAAGTCTATTCCAATACCTAGATACCCAATCCCCGACTAAAACCACAACCCCACCTAAAATTATGAAGGTGTACGCACCTTTTTCATTTGGACAAAAATGTAAATTTCATTTATTTTTTTAAACATACATTCACTATAATATTGAATTGAAAATTTTATTTCTGAATTGTGAAGCCATTGAATCGTAATACATGATCAAGCCACTGAAGCGTGAAACAATATCAATCTTTTAAACAGGGTCTTGTAGCTACTAAATGATTCATGAAGGTTCCCAAAATCAAAAGACAAGCATACATTACACATACAATTTGCAGTGTATAGGATTTGTACGTTGCAAATTAGCATCCGAGACATACTCTGAAATTGTCCCTAAATAAGTATAGTTTCTCTCATAGTTTTTCTGTGTTCCCTACCTCTTCTAATCTGACTCTCCTTCATCTGATCTACTCTTCGTACCACAGCATTTACAAGTCTTCTCTCTACATGCTCAAACCACGTAAGCCTATTTTCTACCATCGTCTCTACTATAGGTTCTACCCAACTCTCTCTCTCTCTCTAATGGTGTCATTCCTAATCATATCTCGTCTACCGAAGAATACAATATAAGGGTGGGAATATGTTTCCATCTGATCGGCGTATTTGAAATTTAAAAATGATAAAATGTGAAGTAGAAGACAATCGGGTAACTCGCTCAGTATGTCTTGATTCTCTTCAATATTATCATGTCTTGCTCGCTTCTCGGGTGGAATCATCGCTTCATCCACTAATTCAGACATTAAAGTACCTAAGCAAGCATAAAAAGCAAAGTGATTATGTTCTACAATGTGACGGAACAAGAATAAATTGAGAAATTCTAAAGCAAAGTAATATACTTTTTCGTTAAATTGTAGGCCGGAGCTCACACAATGTGAAGAACTCGGGTGTTGGGGTTCAAACTCCAACCCTATATAAATTATGCATTGTCTCTATCAACTGAGTTAAGCTTACAAGAAAATGGAGTGTTGGAGTTCGAATCTCGGCCCTGTATAAATTATGCATCGTCCTCGTCAACTGAGTTAAGCTCAAAAGAAAGTGGGGTGTCTCGGCTCGAACCCCATGAGTTAAGCTCACGGGAAAGTGGGGTATTTGGGTTTCGAACTCCAGTCCTGTATAAATTATGCATCGTCCCCATCAACTGAGTTAAGCTCACAAGAAAGTAGGGTGTCTGGGCTCGAACCACATGAGTTAAGCTCACGGGAAAGTCGAGTGTATGGGTTTCGATCCCCAACCCTGTATAAATTATGCATCATTCCTACCAACTGAATTAATCTCACATGGACTAATTAATATATTTTTAATTTAGGTTAAATATGTTTTTGATCCCTATAAATATACTAATTTTTCGTTTTAATCCCTCTAAAATTTTCCTTAAACTTTTAATCCTATAAAAATTTTAACACTGCTTTTGGTCCTAATTTTTAAGTGAATTTTTGTATTTTTTTTAATAAAATTTTGCAAGAGTGTGTAAAATATTGTAAAACTCTCCAAAAAAAAATATGAATTTTTTAACAAAACATAAATTAAATATGGATTTTTAACCGTCAAAAATATAAAATTCATGTTTTTTTAAAATATTCTAATTTTTTTTTTAGAGAGATTCTTATAATATTATAAATTTTTCTGCAAATTTTATTTAAAAAATATGAATTCTACATATGATTTACTTTAAAGGAGTTACCAAAAGTTGAGATGGAAAACTTTTAGAGACTAAAAGTAGAAGAAATTTTTTAGAGAGACTAAAACAAAAAGTTGACATATCTATAAGGACCAAAAATATATTTAACCTTTAATTTAATATATAATAACTAATAAAGTATATGTTTGACCCGTAACATTGTGGTAATTCATTTTGTTAAACAATTTTAATTTAATTTTTGAGAGATTTTATTATATTTTAAAGATCAAATGAATCATGAGATCATTTAAGTTTAATGTTTGTACCAATGTTTTAAATGTCAAATGTATTATGAGGTCTTTTAAGTTTAACATTTGCATTAGATTAATCCCATTTAAGTTTTTCTAGTTTCAGAATACCCTTTATGTCAATAAATATATGCACCATTAGCTTTTTTCCATCAAACTCGGTTAAAAAGTGTTTATGTAGACTCTTATCGCTAAGCTGGATATCCAAATTCACAGATCTCAAAGTTAGGGTTCATAGGTGTATTATTTGTAGGGGTGGGTATGGTTCAGTTCGGGATGAAAACTGAACCGAACTGAACTGAACTGTTTGTTAAATTTAAAATAACTGAACTGAACTGTTTGCATTTCGAATTGAACTGAACTGTTTCAAACCGAACTGAACTGTTCCGAACTGAACTGAACTGTTATTATTAATACCTTTGAAAAAAATATGAAAAAAAAACAAATGAAATTGAATTTTAGTTACCGAACTGAACTGAACTGTTTCGAACTGAACTGAACTGTTTTAGTTCAGTTTCAGAACTGTTAGTAATGGTTCAGTTTTTTTGTGGTTCAGTTCAGTTCAGCAGTTCAGTTCAGTTTTTGGTTTTTTTGCCCACCCCTAATTATTTGATCATGATTTTAAACAAAATTTATCTGTAAAATTAGGATTGAATTGGGAAAAAATAAAAAGAAAATGTATGTATGTAAGTAATTATGTTTAGTGTCATAAACAATTTTTGGACCATCAACATCAATGTTAAATGGTCATGTAAGCACTTTTTAACAATGTTGGATGACAAGAAGGGTCAATTTGTTACAAAAAAATTTAATTAAAGAACTAACTTATACATTTTTACTGACATAAATGATCAATTTGAAACTAAAAAAAAGGATTAAAGGACGTCATGATGCATTTGACCTATTTTAAACATTCTTGAAAATTTTCATTATAAAACTTGAAGGTTACATCTGAGTTGACTTAAAAGTAGAGACCTAAAGTATTGATTGGAATTTTTTGGGGACTAAAAGTTGAAGAAAACTTTTAAAGAGACTGAAACGAAAAATTGTTATATTTATAAGGACCAAAAACATATTTAATATAAACTATTTCAGTTATTCGGCTCGAGGATTTGTTTCTAAAGTCGTGCGCAGAGTATACCTGATTCAAATAAAATAAAATGTTTTAATATGGAGAAATATGATTTTTCTTTTATTTACCATGTTACTAGTACCACACTTATCTTTATTAAGAGTCATTGATCACACCCCTGGCCACTTACTTAAATTGTCTAAATTTTTATCACTTGAACCAATCTGTCGTTAGTTTTTTCATTTTATACTTTAAAAATACGTTGAGTTTTTTTTTATCAAAAAATTTATTTAGTTTATCCATTGTAATATAAATTTTAATGAGAAAATTATAAAATTCACATTATAATTTAATGAAAAGTTGACAAATGTCCTTAAGACATTGTTTTGAAAAAACAGAGAGACATTTTTGTTTAGCAAATAATGCAATATTATTTTGACAAGTATTTGACTTTTATTTTTAGCACAAATATTTTAATAGATTTCTTAAACGGTGAAGTTAATGTATTTGTTAACAAGATCCATATATAATTTAAATGTAACTTATAATTAAAAACTATAATAAGATGTCAACAAGTTATAGTTTAACTGATAAAAATATTTTGCTAAAAAAATTGATAAAAATATCAAAACTGTTAGGCTGAACGTCGCGATTGAGGTTCTAATCTCACTTCTCCATTTGTGTACATGAGTTCTCAAGCGATTATTTTGCTTCGTCTTTCTACCAAAAAACTATAATAAGATATATTGACACCTTATTATAGTTTCATCTAGTTTTTTCTGTTCTCAAGTGGTTATTTTGTACACCCTGCTTTTTATTTTTTTAAGATCGGTATCCGATTTTAGAATTGACTAATTTGAGAGGTCCAATATCACCATCCACTTGCAGAGGGTTCATTTAATGCAAGAGCAAAATTTTGTATGGACATAGCCCGTCAAAATTGGCACCAGGGGATCGAATTTAAGATCTTGAGAGGAGCACACTTTAATGTCTTAACCGGACACCACTCACGTAACTTATTAACTTGTTTTGCAAATAATCTTAGAAAAAACTCTCCATTTCATGTAAATACTTAGTCTTTGTACATCCTGCGCCAAATAAGCTATTATCACCTATTTATTTTTGGTTTTGAGTAAAATACACTTCCCTCCTTTGAATGATTGTGATATTACACTCCCCTCCCCTCTAGTTTTGAAACTCACATTTTCCTCCCTTAAGAGATAATAATATAATATATTTAATCCATTTTAAATTTTTCAATTAAGTTTAAATCAAATTCTATTTTAAATTTTATTTATGACTTTAATACCCTTTTGCTTAAAGCCATCAACATCACCACACATGCTTATCTAAAAACAATTCATCGTGTCACATCCCACTAAAACTGAAGGCAATTGCTAATTGTGTTATTAATTCTGTTAAAATTACTTGGACATGCGTTGAAATTGGGAAACAATCGTCTTTCTTTACTGAAATTGGGAAACACATGCCTCATCTATTGAGAGCCATCAGCGCTGCTATCAAGTACTTTTAAGAGGAAAAAATGGAAAAGGGTGGTTAGTTTAGAGGGAAATTGAAGGATAAAGTTTTGAAATTTCTAATCTCAATAATGGCGATTATAGTGATGTAAACGAATGAAAGATGAAGACATGTGCAAGTGCAAGGAAAAGGGTATTATAGTAATGAACTTGGTGTTTAATGGAGATTAACTACAAAATTTAATTGAAAATATTAAAATGGATTAAATATATCATATTAAAATCTCACAAGGGAAGGAAGTGTGTGATTTAAAACAAGAGGGGAGGGGAGTGTATTTTACGCTTTGGTTTTTTGTAAGTCTTTACCGTGGAATTGAAAATGAGATGAAAGTCCTCATGAGCTTATCTTAGTTGATAGGGACAATGCATAAAATATGCAAGATCTGAGGTTCGAACCCCAACCACCACCAAAAAATAAAATGAGATGAAACATACCTAAGTTTATGAACCAAGGCATATTCGCAAGCCAAGCCCACGTGAGCTGGGAGAGAATCATAATAGAATGTCCCGTTTTGCAAGATTTGAAGATTTTCTAGGCGAGTAAGAGATCGAGTAACAATTCTTTTCTAGAAGTCTTCATTATCTGGAAAATCATCGCATATCACAAAGCAAAAAAATAAATTATATATATAGAGAGAGAGAGAGGATTAAGGCGAAGTTGTTAACTACCAAGACTTGCTCCATCTTTTCACCATGTGCAGTTAAGCGATTAGAAATTGCAAAAGTTCTTGCAAAATATTCATCAAGTGTCTCACTCCTTCATTGCAAGAACTTCAAACTCTTTGTGAAGTGCATGTAGTTATGCACGCTAACCTTTGTGGAGCCTTGATATTTCCTTCATTGATTCCCATATGTCCTTTGTTGTATCACAAACCAAGGGTGTTTCCAATATTGTTCACCGTCCATTAGACATACTAAATCTAAATCAATTATCAAATTAAAACAAAATAATTTATAGGTCTTACAAATAATGAATAATACATAAAAAAATAGTAACTTAAAAGTTATAAGTCAAGTTCTTAGCATTGAACTCCTCTCAAAAATTACTCCACATCCCCACCCTTCATTTTATTTTGGATATAGTACCCACATCCTTTATTTTATTTTATCTTAATTTAATAGACCTGATTTAATTTCAATTGTTAATCACATGAGGAGTTTATGAATTAAATCTCAGAGGAAAATATACAGGAAAAGGAGAAGAAAAAAAAGTTCTAACTATAAAATTGAAATGTGTGGTACATAAAACCTAACTAAATTGATAATATTGATATAGTTAGATTGAACATTTTCATCTGAATTTGAACGCAAAGTCTTGTAGTTGTGCGTGTGAATTTTATATTATTATTGTCACTTGATCTACAAACAAAAAGAACATAAAATATATATTTTATTAACTTTGGTGAAAAAATAGTCCGTAATTATTAATTTAAATTTAACATAGTCCCTCGTGAGCATAGCTCAGTTGACAGGGACATACATTGTTATATGCAAGGGTCGTGGTTCGAACCCCGAACTCCCCACTTATTCACCTTGAAAAAGGTAAATTCTAGTCACTAGACTACTTGACAAAAAAAAACCGGAAAATTTAAATTTAAACTAGACCATCGACCCGTGCGTTAGCACGGGTCATATGGAAAGTTATATTTGACGGTAATAGATAACAAAATAGTTTAGATGACTGTCATGATTGTCATATAGTATTTCATAATATTAAGAAGTATAGACGTTGGTATTGTACCATAACATAATTTTCCATGACATCTTCCTCTATACCGTAACGTAACATAATATGTTAAGTATAGCAAGACGAGTTAACATTTATAAATAAGAGATTAGGTTAAGTACAACGAGACGGGTTAACGGTTATTCCTTTCCAAAAAAAACAGCATATAATTAGGAACATAATTTTATTTTACTTTAGATAAACATTAAATGCAAAAGTGTGAGGGAAAAATTAGGTGAAAATTAGTTTAAGTATAGCGAGACGGATTAACATTTATAAGTAATGTAACATAATAGGTTAAGTATAGCGAGATGGGTTAGCATTTATAAGTAAGAGATTAGGTTAAGTATAGCGAGACGGGTCAAAGGTTATTCTTTTCCAAAAAAACAGCTTATAATTAGGAATATAATTTTATTTTACTTTAGATAAACATTAAATGCAAAAGTGTGGCGGGAAAAATTAGGTTAAAATTAGAGATGACGTTTTGCATAAATTAAATCTAGGGTTAATATAGTAAAGTCACGCGAAAATATTAGGTTAAATCTAGGGTTAATATTGCGTCACGGGTTAACATTTAGAAATAAGAGATGACATTTTGCATAAATTAAGTTTAGGATTAATATAGCAAAGTCACGAGAAAAAATTAGGTTAAATATAAGGTTAATATTGCGTTACGGGTTAACAATTAGAAATAAGAGATGACATTTTGCATAAATTAAATTTAGGGCTAATATAGTAAAGTCACACGAAAAATTAAGTTAAATCTAAGGTTAATATTGCGTCACGGGTTAAAATTTAGAAATAAGAGATGACATTTTGCATAAATTAAATCTAGGGTTAATATAGTAAAGTCACGCGAAAAATTAGGTTAAATCTAGGGTTAATATTGCGTCATGGATTAACATTTAGAAATAAGAGATAATTCTCTTAAACTTTAAAGTAGATTGTCGACCCGTGCGCCGCACGGGTCTTTTAGAATTAAAAACCGTAGTATATTTCAACAATTGAAATAGATTTTTTTTTTTTTAAAGATGAAGGATTATAGTTTAATTAACATATGAAACTATATCATTTTTTTTTGTATTAACCCTTTGGTATTAACCCTTTGGTTCAGAGAGAAAAGAGGATCTGGTAATCTGGAGTTAGGTTGGAAAAGGGGAACAATCTCTTAGATATTAATGTTGAAAATCACAAATATTACATAACGACGATTTTGGATATATCCATTACATAATATCGATCAAATCAAAAGAGGAGTAACAAAAAAAATCATTGTCAATGATAGCTTTCACTCCTGCTTCGTGCCTCCATATGTAACTACAAAATAAAATATAAAAAAAAGATAAATGTAATAAGTTATGATGTTATTTTTTTAGATTTGGTTCTAACTTTTGGTCTCAAATTGCAATTGAAACTGAAACATAACAATTTTAGAGTTTTCTACGTCAGAACTACAATTACGACCGCATCAGCCGCAATTTAATAGTTCATAGTGTAACTACATCACAACCGCATTGTAAAACCATGAGTAGAAAACAATAGGACATAGAATTTTTACCTGGAACAGTGAGGGTGATGGCAAAGAAAAGAATCAAGTGGCAACCTTTGATATAACTATTGTAAAGAGATGTGAAGCCCGGATACGAGATACGATACAGATATGATACTGCACTGATATGGAAAAAATTTAAAGATCAAGATACAATACGGCTATGATACGTTAATAAAAAAAATTATATAATTAAATGTACAATATAATTATAACCATTTTTTTAATATGCAAATATATTAACAAACAAAATAAATCAGTCACAGGCTCTTAGCACATCAACATAAATATAAATAATATTGACGATTACGAGAGTGATGATTAGTCAATTACATACACAATATATCTCAAAAAGAGCACCATCAGTGCTATACTATATACAAAAGGAACATTGTTAGTGCTATACTATATCGATCTAAAAAAGAAGCACTATATCCAAAAAAGAACACATCATTACTCAAGAGTTAAGTTATTTAAGTTAACATTAATTGGAAAATATCGGCGGTGCAGGATAATTATCGGATACTCTCATGATACGTATCGGGAAGTATCGGATAATTATTCTTTAAAAAAATAAAATTTAATCTTCGGATACTCTCCTGATGCATATCGGGAAGTATTAGACAAGTATCGATGTGGGATACGCAGGGGATACGGTACGTCGTCCATTTTGAAGTATCGGGGTTTCACAGGTAAAGAGCATTCCAATTTATCATGTTTTGACTCCAAAAGAATAGAATCTAGACAACAAAAAAATAAATAACAATAATTATATTGAGTGATTCATGTTCATTGTAAATTAATGATAAAATATATCAAATCCTATCAAACTTATTACCAATACCAAAAACGCAATTCTATCTCCAAATTAAAATGTATATTTGCAAGGTTTGACAACTTACGAAAAATGGCAGGAGAACTTCAGGTGTGGCTACCCCATCTTCAAATGATATGAGAATAGTAGAAGAATAAGATCACTATGGAGGTAAACCAAATAGCAACACAATTAGTATAAGATATATCTAAGAGATATATTGAACCAACAATAGACTATCATTAATTACTCATTACAAATGATGCAAAAATTACTAAAGCTAAGTTTCAATCATTGCATAACAGGTGCTACATATGACATAATTCAGTGTTTGAGTTACACTTTTTGAAAAAATTCAGTGGTTTTCTCTCTAGTTATAACTTGTTAAGCATAGTGTTTCAAAGCACAAAAGCGAAAATGAAGAAACCATATCATTTAGCAGCAATGAGGATGTTCCTCTACAAACATAGAGTCGACAAATTGAATGCATGGTTTTAAATACATGATCATTTATGCTATGCATCAGTTATCATTCTTTTCCTTTATCTTCTCCTTATCGCAAATATTGTGATACAACACCAAGTTGAGCTAAGCTTGGAAACATACCTGTAAAGGATAAATTTATAAATCCAAATGCATCCAAAACCATACCAGATATGAAGAAAACATACCTCTATGTTTTACCAGATATAAATTTTTTCTTCATAGTCGTGTTTTAGTGTATTCCTCTATGAAGAAAAAAAAAACACAACTTGACAAAGATTTAAAAAATGAGTCTAGAAAATAAAAGTGAGAAGTATTTTACCATTGAAAATGTATAA
>Ga0228711_1009716_pt1 | contig 12919 bp, 5 predicted proteins | sample MedpolnodulmetaG_2_FD_177996 | JGI IMG/M metagenome (GOLD analysis project Ga0228711, IMG submission 177996) | Root nodule microbial communities from Medicago polymorpha collected in Santa Monica, California, United States - brown nodules | ecosystem: Host-associated > Plants > Roots > Nodule...
CAAGGCGTCTTTTATTTTTATTATTTTCTTTTAATTAAAAACCCAAACTTTTTAACCTTTGAAACTTTCATTCTAATCAATATTAAAAGTTAATTAAATTCATAACTCCCTGTCGGAACGATACTCTATTTTTACTACTTCGGAAAACCGTGCACTTGCGGTTTTGCTCATCACCAGTCACTCCTATTGCATCCAATACACAGTTATTGGTGGGGGCAAATCGAACCTAAAGGTTAGTATGGCAACCCCATGCGCTTTGAGTTTTACATGCATAATCATTAAACTTTTCAGGTTTCAAGTGAAGTAGCATCTTCCCAACAATCAAGATATACAACAATCTTTGGAATTTATGTGCACACTTCATCATATTCATGTTCATCATCTTCTTAGTCAAATTATTGCAGCAGACCCCCAAAACAAGATCCAACACTTTTGTCAAAGCATAAAAGTGGAAAGGAGTGTGATCCTTGAAAATCAGATCAATCATAGTTTGAGAGTCAGAGTAGCAAATTATATGATTGTATCCAAGATTCCTATCCATCTTCAAACCATGGTATATTGTCATAAGTTTAGCAAAAGTAATATTAGAAATCCCAAGGAAGCCATTAAAGCCAATAATGCAAGTGACATCCCCTTTCTGAATCAACCCTCCAAATTCAACTCCGCCCGGATCACCAAGACAACTGTCATCTACATTTAGAATGAATTAATCAACTCTATAGGGATCCCAAAAACCCATGTAGGAGGTTTAGGAGCTAAGATCAAACCAGGGAAATAAATAGAGATCAGAGATGAAAGTCTCTTGACCCCCCGATAGTACTTGGAAAATATGTATTTGTTCATTACCCATACAAAAAAATATTTCTAGCTCTCCAATTACACCATAAACTAGCACGGAATAAGCTAGTATTAGGGTCACATGAATCATGTCCCAACCAACGATCCAAATCATGAGTGGTAAAGAAAGAAATATTTGAAAAATCCAATGCTTCCCAAATCCTCATAGCGACTATACAATAGATGATTGATTCCTCGCTAAACAAACATCTAGGGCACAAATTAGATTGGGACAAGTTTCTATGATGCACTGTGAAGCCCCGATACTTTAAAATGGATGACGTATCGTATCCCCTGCGTATCCTGCATTGATATCTACCCGATATTTTCCGATACGTATCAGGAGAGTATCCAAGGATTAAATTTTATTTTTTAAAAAAAATAATTATCCAATACTTCCCGATACGTATTATGAGAGTATCCGATAATTATCACTGATACCTGCCCCGATATTTCCCAATTAATGTTAACTAAAATAACTTAACTCTTGAGTACTGATGTATTCTTTTTTGGATATAATGCTTCCTTTTTAGATCGATATAGTATAGCGCTAACAATGTTCCTTTTGGATATAGTATAACACTAATGGTGCTCTTTTTGTGATATATTGTGTATGTAATTGACTAATCATCACTCTCTTAATCGTCAATATTATTTATATTTATGTTGATGTGCTACGAGCCTATGACTGGTTTCTTTTGTTTGTTAATATATTTGCATATTAAAAAAAATGGGTATAATTATATTGTACATTTAATTATATAATTTTTTTTATTAACGTATCCTAGCAGTATCGTATCCGTATCGTATCTCGTATCTGGGCTTCACAGATGATGCAACATAGACGTGGTAGGAATAGCTTGGTGACAAGCACACTGTTGGAACATTGATGTAATGGTGGAAGAAAAATTGGAAGATTAAACACCAAGTAGTTATACTTTGATCTAATGTGGTGTGAATTGAAAAAATATAGTGTGGGAGTCCCACATAAAATAGAACACACAAATTAGTAGTGTTTAAATTGTGGTATTTAATTTTAAATACTTATATTATTTTTATTCATAAATTTAGCTTATGGTGGTTGTGATAAGAATAAGAATTTAATTGAATTTCTTATATTTCCTTCATTCAAATCAAATAGTTTGTTTCCTCCACTTTTGTGGATTTGTTTTTTTTTAATCTTATCCACAAGTGTTGCTAAACTGATTAATGAATAAACTCCATTTTAATCTTATCCATAACTGTTGTCTTAATTTTTGCTAAAACAGTTACAGACTCTATATATAAATAGAGGACTAAACTCAGTTCAAAAAAGACACCAAAAAGTTTTATTGAGTTGTCGGGAACTCTTTCTCTCTTCTCATTTTATTGACTTGTGTTGACGAGTCTTTCTTCTCTTCATCTCCTTTTTTTATGTCTCTTCGGAATTAAGAGTGTTCTTAAGACCATAGTCCCTTTTCGGTTTAATGTCCCTTCGGAATTAAGAATGATCATAAGAACATAGTCCCTTCGATAATATAAGTCTCTCCGGAATAAAGAGTACTATTAAGATCATAGTCCCTTTTTAGAATAATAATGTCTCGTCGGAATTAAGAATGATCTTAACGGTATATAAATATTCTTTCATTATTTTTCTAATTGAGGAGAAATTAAAAGGTGAAAATGGTGGTATCACCATATTTGAGTGGTCGTAGTTCCATATTAATATTTTGGAGAAATTAAAGTTAGAATGTTGGCAACACCATATTTGAGTGGTCTCAGCATATTTGAATGAACTATATTGTATTTCTAAATCTTTCAAAAGTTACTCAAAAAGTGTTTTTATCATTATTGTAACCATCTCTTCAAATATTTTGTACGTTGTTATTTTTGTGCTTAGTCAATGTCTATATTTACTCAAATTTAGTCATGAGTTTTCCTTAATCAAGGACAAATCTCTCTCTCATTAGACATGTTCACTTTTGTTGACCTAGTATGCTTTGCTAAATATAAGGAATTCACTTCTCACGTTTTAATTGTACCTATAGTTATGCTATGAGTGGTCCATTAAATAAACTTAGGTTCCATTCCTTTGTTTTCCTGATTTTGTTCAAGAGTAACCGCCACATATCTATCTGTACTAGTTTTGCCATGAACAACACAATTAGAGAAGAGACTTGAAATACCTTCTACGGTCTGCTACACAAACCCACAAAATACACAATACTCTCCCGACTTCAACTTCCCAAAGTCAGTGACAAATTGAAAGAAAATGAGAACTAGAAGAGAACATATAGTAGGAACCACTTGCATGGCTAATTCCAAGTTTAGACATAGCGGAGTAAAGATTGTTGTGTACAAATTTAGAGTCCTTTTGCTAGGAAGAAAAGAGACCAAGGTAAGGGCTCGACCATGATTTAATTGAAAATAATAGGTTATGATATTGAGTTTGATATGCTTCTTGATTCAATGGATGAGTGAAGAGATTAATTGTTATTAATAAATATAAGAATTGTTGTTTAGTAATTTTTGATATTGACTCTGAAGAATATGTGAATTTTGATTGATAATTATATGTATGATTGATTAGTTTTGAAATTGGTAATTGGTTGATTGATGTATATGATTGTTGATATGTGAAATTGTGAATTATATTGATTTAAGGTGATTGTCTGTTGATTTTGTCTCTAGAGGTTTTTCAGAAATTTGATTTTATTAATTTCGAGGTGTGATGATTTTGTGGAATTGATAAGCTATGTGGCTTGAGAGTATAAAACTATAAAAATTTGAAGGAAAAAAAATATATTGCATTCATAGCATGGCATATAATGATATCATAAGTGCCAAATGGGGCGATTCTTAATGTGCCAATTAGGGCGATTCATATGCATTGCTAAATGGGGCGATTAAAACTATTTTGCCAAATGGGGCGATTAAAACTATATTTTGTCAAATGGGGAGATTAAAACTATTTTGCCAAATGAGGCGATTAAGACTATTTTGCCAAATGGGGTGATCAAAACTATTTTGCCAAATGGGGCGATCAAAATCATTTTGCCAAATGGGACGATTAATATTGTTATGCCAATTGGGGCGATATCCGGATCATACTCTAGATGCATTTCATGCATCTGCATTAACATTGAGTCTTGTGTCTCATTCGAAAAGAAAAAAATATATATTGAGCTTGTGTTTGTTTCTTTTAGAATATTTTAGAGTGATAAATATTTTAAATTAAAAAGAAATGTCTTCCTAGATGCATGATTTTATATTCTTATTTGATGTCTTAATTTATTATTGATTTTATTAATGGGTGTTGAAGACTAACCCTTACAACCAATATTTTAGGTACTAAAGGAGATATTCATGTGTGCTTGATGTCTTGCTTGAAGCGTGTATGCGGGGAAACAAATTTGGGTTTCTGAATCGTATTTAGAATAGTTTAACTATTTTTGTTAAGTTCTTGTTAGAAAAAGGAAAATATAGTCATAATTTTCTAAAAAGAAAGAATTAGACGTAATGTTTTAAAAAAAATTCCAGGACGTTGCAGAAACAGTTATGTCATTAATTATAAATAAAATTATAATTGCTAAATAATTCCTATATATCGGAAGGTAATGGAGTGTATAATAAACTGAGGGGCCAAGAATCATTAAAATAAATGTCCTAAATCCGAAGTTGGCTATCTTGAATTGCCACATAATTAACTTTGTTGGGAACTCTTTCTCTATTCTCCCTTTTTTGACTAGTGTTGACGAGTATTTCTTCTCTTCATCTCTTTTTTCTGTTCCGTTGGAATTAAGAGTGTTTTTAAGACCATAGTCCATTTTCGATTTAATATCCCTTCGGAATTAAGAATGGTCTTAAGTTCATAGTCCCTTCGATATTTTTATGTCCTTCGGAATAAATAATAATTTAAGATCATAGTCCCTTTTTCGGTATAACGTCCCTTCAAAATTATGAATGATCTTAAAATATATTCTTATTCGATTCTTGAAGAAATTAGACGTTAGAATGGTGTAAAACCATATTTGAGTGATCATAGTATCATAGTTGGAGAAGTTAATAATTAGAATGGTGGTAACACCATATTTGAGTGGTCTCAACACCATAATAGAGTGGTAACAATGCCATATTATAGTGGTTTCAGTATTAAAAGAATGGTCTTGGTACCATATTGGAGGTGTAATTCTCGAACGGTTTTCTACAGTGCAGTAGTTAATCCAACAGTTGTAGCTGTGCTTGTTTTATCCTGGAGGCGGCGTGGTTGATAGTCTGTCTTACACAATTTTGAGCAGTACACGAAACGTCTTAAAGAGAGCGACCTGGTCGTGACTAAACCTAGTAACAAATTCGGTAGATAATAGAATTTGGAAATCCAAATACAATAGTTTGGAAATCCAAAAACAACAATTTTGAGACGTTTCATTATGCTATGTCAGGTTCAGATGTCCCTAAATACATTAAGGATAAATCAAGCTATACAAATACATCTTTCGACTGAAACAATGAGGTGGTTGTTGTTTCAAGCAACAACACTAAAAATTTAAATACCCTGAATCTATTTGAAATCTGGTTTTGAAATCAGTACCGATGGATCAGTATTTGATTAAGACTATCATTGATAATGATAAATTGAACAAATTTAGTTTGTTACTGAACATAAGAAAATGTTTTGGATCAAAAAACAAAATAATGCAAGCTGTACTTTTGTTACTATACAGTAACAAATTACGTGAGTTATGCAACAAACTTTTATGTAGAAAACAAATTATTATGTGAGATATGCCAACGTAATTTACGTGATCGAAATGTAACTTACTTGGTTTTAAGAAGTAATTGGTTATGTTTGTTTTTCAAACAAATTACGTGAAGTTCCATAAACTTATGCATCGAATTACACAGTTGCAAATTGGGTATATATAGTCCCTAGTCAGCATATTAAAACTGCAAGAATTTAGAATTCCCATTTTTTCCTGATGCTAGTGCTAAGATTTGGACGTGATGCATGCTCCAAAATAAGAAAGAATCTGAATTTCAGATTTTTACTGAATAAGACTGAGTTGACTCAGACTTAAAGAGAGAAGTGTGTACCATGCATTTTTGAGGGAAAAAAACTGTAGCTTTGATAGCATGTTCAAAATTAAAATTCTCTTTCTATTTTATTAGTTGTGTGATTTTAATATTTGACTCATGAACAAGCGTTTAATTTAAACTTGAGTAACTTGAACTTAATTTTAAAGTTATATAATTAGACAATTTTATTTTTTGCAGTCAAGATATATGAACCAAAAGTTCATATAAACCAGTATTTAGAGAATTCGAATCTCTAAACTTAATAAATTATGATATGTGTGAACTTGATGGCACATAAACTAGAAATGATAAAATGATATTTTATAATATTTATTGATGACTGTGAATTTTGAAAAATAAAATTGATATGCTTGATATTTTCAATTTCTCTAACGAAAATTGAATATGTTGGATAAAGTATCAAAGTCTATGAACAAAAATTATAATTAAGAAATTTTTAAAGAAAAGACAATCCAACTTGTCTTATTTTTGAACTTGGGATTGTCTGGACTATATTTAGATTCTGGACTCCCAAGAGAATTGGACTCACTAGTAGAGCCTATGAATGTGTATTCATTGTGAATGCTATAAATAGCGAAACTTATAGGTTTTATGACCTAATGCTAAAGTGATCATAGAATTAAAAGATGTTGATTTCTATGTAAATATTTACCCCTTTAAATAAAGAATAGTGGGGGCACTAGTGGGGGCGCTAGTGGGAGCACGATATTAGTGGGAGCAAAATAAATTCCCTTTTAAAAATTAAGAACTAGTGGGGGCACTATATCTGATCACATTCCAATAATCAGAAATAGTTATGAAATCATCGTACAAGATGTTATAGAACCTCGAAGAGGTAAGAAAGCAAGAATTGCTAAAGAGTATGGACCTTATGGTTTATACATTGAAAGAAGATCCATTAAGCCATAAAAAAGCTATATCCTCATTGGATGTTGAATTATGGCAAGAAGCAATAAACGATGAAATGGATTTTCTAGAGTCTAACAAAACATGACACTTGGTTGACTTGCCTCATAGTTGCAAAATCAATCGGTTGTATTTGGATTTTGGAAAAGGAAACTAAAACCTGATGGGACGGTTGATGAACACAAGGTTCTCCTTGTAATCAAAGGTTTTAAATAAAGAGAAAAATATAGACTTCTTCGAAACTCATTCACCAGTCATTAGAATCATATCCATAAGAATACTAGTCCCTTTAGCTGTTGTTCATAACTCGATAGTACTCCAAATGGATGTGAAAGTTTCTTTTTTTATGGTGAACTAGAAGAAGAAATCTATATGGAACAACCTGAAAGTTTTGTGATTCATGGACAAGAAAACAAGGTATGTAAGTTAGATAATTCTTTGTATGGTCTAAATAAATTCCTGAGGAATGACATGAAAAATTGGCATTCTAATGCTATCAAATGAGTATAAAGTGAATGAAAGTGACAAATAATATTTGTACGATCATATGTCTCTAAGAAGACGACTTGCTCATATTTGATTTAAAGATTCATGTTATGAATTATGTGAAATCATTGTTTATCAACAACATTGATAAGAAAGATCTAGACAAAGTTGAAGTAATTCTTTGTTTCAAGATTACTAGATCAGAAAAGAGAACTTTTTTGATAAATCTCACAAAGTTGAGAAGATCTTAAGGAAATGTAATTATTTGACCGTAAACTTGCAATCATATATTATGATCCAGTGTAAGAACACTTGAGATGGCGTTAAACATACAAAATATGCGAGCATCATTGGCAGTCCTTAGGTAAGCCACTGAATGTATTAAACCCGACATTGCCGATGTCATGAAACTCTTGTGCAAGTTTACTAGTAGACGAATGAGAAGCATTGTCATGCTATTGAAAGAGTCATGAGGTGCCTTAAGAAGACTATGACTCTAAGATTAAAATATGAGGAGTAACTAATTGTACCTGAATGGTAGAAGATACAAAATAGAACATCCTTCAGATGAGTCTTAAAGCGACCAGTGACTGCACATTGAGCATCATTGTAGGAGTTGTTTGTTGAAACAAATGATATTGACTCAGTCCACCATGGAATGTATCCGGGATGAGAACACTAGAGAAAACTAGTGAAGAATCATGTTGATAAGATACTTTCTAGCTAAGAACCCTTAGTGGGTGAAACCGTTGTCCAAAGTTTTAATTTATTGTGATAGTCTGCAGCTATTACAAAATTGAGAATCGTTATCACAATGGCAAGAGACGATAATTAAGGCACGAGCACAGAATAATTAGAGAGCTCTAAAAGGAATGGTTAAAGTATATCATGCATGTACTGATGAAGAATTAGTTGATCCTTTGACGAAAGGAATTACTAGAAAGAAAGTCCAAAACACATCCAATAGGATGGGACTAATGCCCAAAGGTCACAAGTGATGGCAACCCGACCTACATGACTGGAGATCCCAAGAAATAGGTTCAATGGGTAATAACAAGTCATGAGTGATAGAACATGCTATGAGAAAAATTAAGAAAGCATGAATCCTGCATCGGCATGAGGATGAGATGATATAAACTCTTAATGAGATATATATTCTATGTTGAGTGGAGTACATAGCTACAGGAGTACTCTTGATAGACTCACATATACTAATGTAGAATGGAGGCCGGTTCCTATGGTATTCGGGGTAGAATACCTAGAGCGTTCGTTAAAACTGGGATAGACGTGCAGGGCCAAAAACGCACAGGCTTTTAGATTACAACTCAGGAAAAGGTTTGTGTGCGGGTTCTATGTCTGAGATAGAGTTTAATGTTGTAAGCAACTCTTGTAAATCAGAATATTATCCACTATGCGAAAGTTCAAGTTATAGGCGACACTTTTGTTTATTAACAACCTTATAGAAACGTTTTGACGTTATTATTGAAACCATTTTTTAAATTCAAGTGGGGGATTGTTGGAACATTGGTGTGAAGATGGAAAGAAATTGGAAGGTTGGAAGATTAAACACCAAGTAATTAAACTTTGATCTGGTGTTCTGTGAATTGAAAAAATAGAGTGTGGGGGTCCCACATAAAATAGAACACACACATTAGTAGTGTTTAAATAGTGGTATTTAATTTTAAATACCTGATAATAATGAAAATTATTATTATTATTCTTTATTCATGGATATCACTTCCCATAATTTTAGGTTATGTTTGTTGTGATAAGATTGAGAATCCAACTGAATTTTCTATCTTTCCTTCATTAGTTTGTTTCAGCTAATCTTGTGGGTTTGTTTCTTTTTGAACTTATCCGATTTGTTTGTTACTTGACCTGATCGGTGGGTTGCTTAATTTTTAAGTCCACTTTTTTTTGAAGAAGTTAAACTAATTTTTAATTCTTAAGCTTCTCCACATTAGTTACAAACTCTCCCTATAAAAGGAGATCTCACCTAGTTCAAAAATTATACCAAAGAGTTTCATTAAGTTGTCGGGAATTCTTTCTCTCTTCTCCCTTTCTTGACTAGTGTTGACGAGTCTTTCTTCTCTTCATTTCCTTCTTATGTCCCTTCGGAATTAAGAGTGTTCTTAAGACCATAGTCCCTTTTCGGTTTAATGTTCCTTCGGAATTAAGAATGGTCTTAAGTTTATAGTCCCTTCGATATTTTTATGTCCTTCGGAATAAATAATAATTTAAGATCATAGTTCCTTTTTCGGTATAACGTCCCTTCAAAATTACGAATGATCTTAAAATATATTCTTCTTCGATTATTGAAGAAGTTAGACGTTAGAATGGTGTAAAACCATATTTGAGTGATCATAGTATCATAGTTGGAGAAGTTAATAATTAGAATGGTGATAACATCATATTTGAGTGGTCTCAGCACCATAATAGAGTGGTAACAATACCATATTAAAGTGGTTTCAATATTAAAAGAATGGTCTTGGTACCATATTGGAGATGTAATTTTCAAACGGTTTTCTACAGTGCAGTAGTTAATCGAACAGTTGTAGCTGTGCTTGTTTTATCTTGGAGACGGCGTGGTTGATAGTCTGTCTTGCACAATTTTGGGCAGTACCACGAAACGTGTTAAAGAGAACGACCTGGTCGTGATTCAACCTAGTAACAACTTCGGTAGATAATAGAATTTGGAAATCCAAATACAACAGTTTGGAAATACAAAAACAATAGATTCAAGTGTAAGTGATTATGTCCCACGTCGACTAGAAATGGAGGAAACATTAAATATATAAGATAGGGGAACCATATACCTAATGCCTTAAAGTTTTTGGTGGAGATGTGGTGTCCAAGTCTCTTTGTGGTCCTGACGTTTGAGATGTACGAAAGTTGGTGATAAAATCCATAGAAATATTCTTCCAAACTTGTTTAGGCCACGACCATGGTTGAAGTGATCTTAGATGGTAATAATGCTATACTTGGCATTTTTGACAAACCTTGCATTGCCGAATAAATTACGTTGAACCTCTTGCTTCATGCTGTCCGTGAAAAAATATTTGATAGGCCTTTCATTGTCTTCATAAGTCCAATATGGCCTACCATTGGAGTCTCGTGAAATTCACGCATGAGTAGTAGCTTAAAATGTGACTGTGTGCTCATCCAAATCCTACAATGGCAAACTAAGAGATCATCATTGACTCTAAAGCCATGTAATGAAGATGGAATTAACCTTTAATTTGGCACACATGTAATGAAAAATCGTTTAGTGGCTAGTTCAGATTTGGGATCCTCGAAAAATGAATTGTTTGTGACTGATACATCATGAAAACCGTAGGGTCTTTCAGGAACATATTAATAAAAAGCAAAAACTATAATGTTGTTCTCTCTCAACTTGTATTGTATATCATACTTGTACCCAACAACTTAGCAAGGTAGTGTTGTTATTCAAGCATTTCAATGACTTGTATGAATAATTCCTTTAAACTTCTATGACCCGTTTGTATGGTGAAATAAGCACCCAACAAAGTAGAAAAATATGCCAAGGGGAGAATGGAAGCAGTTGCCACTGCTTTCTTGAATTGATCAAAATCCCTTTGTGCATCAAAGTTCCACTTGAAATGAATCCTTTTTGAGTGGTAATTGTATCTGGTTTCAGGCTTTTCAGCCAACCTCTAGGGGTTGTGGCAACTGGTTTTTCAGTTTCGGGTGTTGTTAATTTTTGGGGTCATGTGATACAATTTGGTGCTCGTTGCTTGTCTTTTTTGACAGATTTGGTGTAAGGTTATGGGTGTTTTTTTTCCTTTTACAGACAGTGCCATGATGTTTATGTTATCGGCTCTATCTTAGTATGTCTTATTGATAGGAAACAGAATATGTTTCATTAAGTATATTGATAGCTATCATATTGTATATTAGTTGCACCTTTGACCATCTTAATGTAGTCATAGTTTAAGGAGATAAATTAGGCAATTGTTTAAAGACTCTGATATGACAATGAAGTGGTACTGTGTATATATTAGCCATTCTGCTATGTGAAATAAACAGAATTATTCCATAATTTATTACTTATGCTTGGGTATTGAGTTTGTTATAATATATTTAGTCCTTTCAATAAAAAAAAAAACATATGATCTCTTAAGAAATTGGTCCAACCCTGCCATTATATATTTATTAAATAAACTATAATTAATTTTTATGTTGTAAAAATATTATTATTATTATTATTAATTTTGATAGAGGCCCATTCAAAATTTCACTTTAGACCTTAAAATACGTTGGACCGACTCTTTCTATAACACTCATGGGTAGTGTTTCATCGAACTACAACAATAGCACTAAAAGGACATTTGATCAAATGGAGCAAAGCCTCTTACAAGTGTTCTGAAATGCAATCTTGATGTAGCTTTGATTCAGAAGTTCAACCTCACATGGTTTGGTTTGGTACACACATAAGGGATGATTATTGTCCCGGTTGTTATAGTATTAGAATGTGAAGTCATGGATCTTCTATTGGCGGGTTGTTGGCCTTTAGATGGATATCATGATTTTTTTGCTAAATACAAGAGGGTGTCTTTGATGAACTTTTGATTTATGATTGCACATTGCAAAACTAACCATGTCGTTATCCAATTCATTAATCTTTAGTTCTTTCTTCATCGTTTTGTATGGGTTGTTTTTAACTCTTCCTCTATTTCTGGTGATTTGAATCGTCTCCATCTAATTTACTCTTCTTACTATATAGAATACACATGTCTTCTCTCTACATGTTCAAACCACTTAAGTTTAGTTTCAACCATCTTTTCTACTAAGTCTCACCCCAACTTTCTCTCTAATATTTTATTTCTAATCATATCCCATCTAATTTTACAAATTTTAAAAATATTAAATAATAACTTGGAAAAAAAATGCAATTGTTTCACAACGATGAATTCATCATTTAAATATGATATATATCTTATGTTGTCCTTATTATGTGTGTACCAAAAATATTGACATGGAAGCCATGTTTTCTAACTTCTTTCTTTTCAAGTCCAGTGCTTTGAGAGGTACGTTTGGCAAATATACCGCCAAACCAAACAGGCTAATAGTCTTCTTTATATTTAATTAATTTAAGTGTGCGTAAAAAAAATTAAGTAATTTTAAATTTTAAAATTAGTTTGTCTTATAAATATTGATAGCGATCTTTTTTAAGGATACCGAAGAATTTTTCAATTGTTTTATTCCACTCCCACTTGTACTGATGGTAAAAATAATGCATTGCTATAAGTAGGGGTTGAGTTTAAACTTCGGACACACTGAATTCAAGCCACTGAGTTATTTGACAAGAAAAAAGAATGAAGCGTTCGTTCTTTTCTGAATAAAGAAATATCGAAAACATTCTGCCCCTTTTCAAAAATAACATTTTTCACAATTTCTTGTGGAGCCATAAAAGGGACTACCACAATGCCATCTAATAAAGACGGATTTAAATTAGTTATTTTCTAAGGAAAAAACATTTAAAATGCTTTTTCTAAAAGAAATTAAAGAAAAGATACAATAACTTTTTTTTAAATACAAAAGATAAAATAAAATTAACTATGTATTTTGTGACACTTTTTTTTGAGGGGTCACA
>Ga0228711_1009717_pt1 | contig 12919 bp, 5 predicted proteins | sample MedpolnodulmetaG_2_FD_177996 | JGI IMG/M metagenome (GOLD analysis project Ga0228711, IMG submission 177996) | Root nodule microbial communities from Medicago polymorpha collected in Santa Monica, California, United States - brown nodules | ecosystem: Host-associated > Plants > Roots > Nodule...
TGACATATTTTTGTCCCATATTTCGTATTTTCATCCCGAATCAGCTCCTAATCCTCTTTCTTTTGCTCCAAGACTGTTTCTTCAGATATTTGTTCCTGAAATATATTTATTTGCAATTGAAGTAAAACAGCTCAAAAAGGAAATAATATTTAAATAAAACTAAATCAAATCTAAATATAATAAACTCAAATAACATATTAAAAATACTAATTTATTGACTCATCAGTATTTTAAAATACCTCATGTTAGATTCCGAGTCGGGCCCTCTTCTCTCTTTATTTTTATCTTTTGATTTTAATTTTGATTTTAATTTTAATTTTAAATACCATCTTTTATCAACTTCAATTTTATTCTGATCTTATCATTTTTCATTTAGTTAGTCTTTATCTTTTTCCCTCTTTACTATTATTTTTTATTTGTTTGTCCAATAATGATAAATCCAAAATGATCCATATCCAAAATCCAGTCTGTCACAGAAGCAGTTCCGATCCGTTCTGTTTCTCCTTGATCCTGATCTAAGCCAGTTTTGGTGCATCTTCCAACAAACCCTAGTCCCTAAACCTTTGACTATAAATTAAAACCTGCAAACACACACGTTGGTGGACCGAAAGTCGCACAACAAATTGCTCAGCCGCAACGTACACAATCAACAAAACCTGCAGAAACCAGAAACCAGAGAACAAACGCATAAACTCACACCAACACAAATCCAGACCGTCTCAACAACACCCAAGCGTCGTCATCTCAAAGCCATAGCCACGGTCAAATCGGCACAAACCGTCACTTACACAATCAAAGGCAAAAGGGCTCAGGCACGTACACAAGAGGGCGATTCCAAACGGATCCAAACAACACATAAAGGTGGTATCTTTTTCTTTTATTTTTGTTCTTTTGTAGATCTAGGAGTATAGGGTTTGTATTTGGGAATTTTGGGGTTAGAAACGGCTTTAGGAAGTGGAATAGAAGAGAAAGAAGCAAAAAAATTGGAAAAAAGAGCATTAACAGCGGCGGCGCCGCCGCCCAACCATCCACCATCTCCCATCGGAGAAGAAAGAGAGAGAGAACAGAGAGAGAGGCGAGGGAATTGGGAGGAAGAGAGAGGAAGTTGCAATAAAAATGGGATATTTAGGGTTCACAACATATTTATATATTACCCTAACCCGACCCGTTTGCCCCCTTTGAACCGAACCGGTTCTTGACCCGCGGCCCATTTCTTTCCTGTTAAGCCCAATTCGTTTTTTTTCTATTTTCTGCACACTCCCATAACACTGTTGCACCCCCTTTTCTGCATTCATTCTTTTTTTCTTTCTTATCTCATTTTGCTTACTCTTTCATGCCTTTTTATTTTTAATTGTTAATCACATTTTATTTTACAGCATCTTATATTTATTTAGTTCTGTTTTTTTTATCTTATTATTTTAATTTTTGGCATTCTTAATTATTAATTTGTATATTAGGTTTGAATGTAAATAATTCATGCATTTTAGTTTAATTTTCTAGCATGGGGCGTAGAATGTAAATTAGGTGAAGGTGTAAATTATTTATTTCCGTCATTTACTTCTTGCAGACCATAGAATGTATCATAGGCTTTTATGTAATAGTCGTAGCTGCATGTGTGCGTGCGTGTGTGTATGCTTTACTTCTATGCCTCTAGTTTAGGTTGAGGGTTTTTGCGGTGATCCAACGTCACCGCGAAATACCTACGCTTTACTTTTCCGCTCCGTTAGTTTAACTTTGGTCTTATTATTCGAAAAAACAACAAAACGTGCAAATAATCATAAAATCACAAAAACATTTTTCACAATAAACCTTGATCCCAAGTCAAGTGACCTCTTTATTTTTAATTCTTTTGTAAATCAAAATTGCAATCAATCTTAATCACATTTTAAGTAATCTTTCTTCAATGTTAAAAAACACAAACAAATTTATTTTGCCACTTGGCTTTTCATTTTAAAACATTTTTCAAAACTAATAAAAAACATAAAAACAAATCAAACGCCAATTTTTACCCCGAACGACGAGGTTTTGATCCCTCACGGGTACGTAGGCAAAGGACACCCGTCCTTCCAAATCAATAAAAAATGTAGATAAGTAGGTCTCCTCTTTTCTTTATCACTTTAAAGTCATTTTTTCAAAAAAAAGCAAGCAAATTTTATAGCACAAAGCGTTGAATAAAACCAAGAGGTTCCCGTAGAGTACTACGGACATAAGGGGTGCTAACACCTTCCCTTTATGTAACTAACCCCCGAACCCTAAATCTTTTCAAAGGGGTGTTTCGAACTTTTTTCCCCTTTTCTCTTAAAATTAAATGTTCAGTCGTAAAATAAAATAGTGAGTCAAACGCTAATCAAATAGCCTTGATCTCCGAAAAATGGCGTGACAACCCTAGTAGTAAGTACTTAGGAGGTGGCATTACTAATACTGAGTAAAATCTGTTGAACCTAGGATGTAACTTGTTTTTAATTAGGGAAACAAACACCAAGGGGAATGAACCTAGTAAGACCATTATCCTCGACCTCTAGGTAAGGTAGACGCTAATAGGGCTGCTTGTTTGTAGAACTACTTAGGGGAGAAGGATAGTGCGCTATTAGTGTCATAAGATTCATAGATGGGAAGACCTTCGGGAACATTGACATTCATTGCCTTTGGAAACCTAGGAACACCAATTTAAGTTTATGTTTCAATTACCTTTGAATTAACAAGACCCCGCACATAAGGATAAACGTGCGATCAACAGGTGCAATTAGTAATAAAAGGAATATACCTAGGTCAACCGAGATAGTATAGACCCCGCAAGTAAGGATCACCGTGCGATCAGAAGGTGCAGCTTGACAATAAGGGAGAAGACACAATCTCTATTGGAACATTGCATCAAGTACATTGTCAATGGATCATGCCAAGGAGAGGAGAATGAAGACAAACATGGGGCACCACAATCCAATAACAATGAAGTAATTATGAAACATGAATGAAACTAGCCAAATGAAGGTTTAAGCATTATATACCATGTTATCTGGGTAGTAGTCAACAATTACACTATAATAATTAATCTTTTCATACATTGTAACTAACACATCTAATTAATCAAATAAGCTTATATTACACTATATATTTCTGCTTTCATTTATGCATTTCTTAGTGTAGCTAAAACCCAATAATAAATGTACCTAACGCAATAGTGGAGAAGTTAGGGAACCTATAAATGATTTGCGCAAACTCTAACCTGTCATCTTCACATCTAAACTCCTTCTTGTGGAGAAGTTAGAGTTTGCAATAGTTATCTCCATCCATCAAGTTCAGCTCACGATGAGCTAAACCCCTTCTTGTGGTTTAGAAGACATGTCTTACTTGCGATATATAAAGCTATAACGTTGAGCTTCTTTCTAACAAATTGAATTAACTCAAAATCATTAGAAGTGATAATTGATCACTTTTACTTCTAATGCTACAACTCTCTAATCCTTTGCCGGTATGGGAGTGGAACATGTTTGTTAGATATGAATTTGTCTTTAAGCATCGAAAAGTGAAAAGATCAAGAGAGACTTCTTGAACATCAACTAGATCTTAGAGGAGCCTGGAAGCTATGTGAAGCTATAACTAAGCGCTAAGATCTAGATAGGACTTTTGTCATAGGCGTAAGGGCTCAATAAGAATACACTTCGTGTGGAAAAATTGAGCACATAACCTAGAAATGTAAGGTGTTAAGTTCTGCGTAATTGTACCCCTAACGGTGTGTCATTACGGCCTTAACACGAAGGCTGAGGTAACACTCCCATATGTTACTAGGTTGCTAGGAAGTGGTAGAAAGTTATATCTTTGTAAATCGTAGTAAAGCTTTGTTATAACTGAACCTAGTTTAAACCCCACTATCCATCTTGAGATTTTCTAAACCTTTTTAAATGTTTTCCCAACCTTTAACATTTTATATTTACTGTTGTGACAAATGATTTATTTTATTTTCTTGCAGACAAGTTTTCTACTGTAAAGTTATAAGAAGCTATAGCTACCCAGTCCTTGTGGGATCGATATCTTTTTATACTATAACTTGGACATTGTATACTTGTACTAAGTCTTTCCACCTCAAAAATACTCAGTGTTTTGGGTGACACCAATTAGTCACACTGACTAGGTATGGCATGAAAGCCTCATTGTTTGAAACATATGACAATTAGAAAAAAAATTGTGTTAATAAGTCCAACAAATAAATAGAGTTTCATCTTATAACCATAATCAAAAGGTGTCTGGTTACTCATGGTAACAAAAGACATAATACAAAATAAATAAAACATGATTTAAGAACAAAAATTTTGGGGATCTAAGACTCCTCCTTGATGCTTACAGAGCTTGCATTCCTCTTGAACCACCAACTTTCTAAATGAATATTAGAGAGTGAAAATAGTCGTATTTATAGGCATATTTCCTACAGGGTTTGGATTGAAAAATTAGACTTTTCAAAAAACTCGTAGAGAAAATATAGCAAAAAGTTTTATTTTCTGGGGGCGTATGGCGCTGACAGAGAGAAAATGCTCTCTAATGCGGATTTTGCTTCATCTTTTGAGTGCTTACCTTCTCTGATTTGATCTTGGTACTTCGGACATAATTTCTCCAACTTGCAATGTCTTCAAAGACTTCTTTAACAATGATGATCTATATTTTGTGTCTTCCAAAACATCCATGAGGTGCCTTGTTTGACAAATTTATATGATCTCGCAATAAAATAATCAAAAATAGCTATGAAATTGTGGTATAGGAAAGAAATAACATTACATGACTTGATTGAAAAAAATCACAAAATGTCCCTCAAACTATGAGCAACTTCTCTAAAACTCCTCTATTATGGCTCATGTCTTATGATCCGTGATTTCTTTCATAAAGAGAAATATAATATGTAATGATAATATTTTTTTAAAATAACAATATATATGTTCTTTCGAAAATAATATGTAAATATAAGGCTAAACTACACTTTTTACCCCTTAAGTTTCAAATGTTGCGATTTTGACCACCTATTAAAAAAATGACAATTTTGGCCCCTTTTGTCCCAAAATTGCTGAGAAGACGCCACGTGTCCCAAAACAGGGGCCATAATCACAACTCTTTGAGAAGATAAGGGATCAAAAGATCATATTTTTCTTATGTTAGGGGTCAAAAGAGCATATTTCCTAAACATTGGGGGTCATTTTTACCATTTTTTTTAATGCAGGGCCAAAATCACAACATTTTGACACTCAGGGGACGAAAAGTGTAGTTTAACCTATATATAATACACTATATTTCAAATTGCTAGACAACAACTATTATGGTGCAGTGGTCAGTCTTCCTCACATCCAACGTCATATACATGGTTTGACTCCTATCCTTTACTTTTACAATCTTAAATTTAATTTTTTTTTTCTGAAGTCAACAACTTAAGAAAACAAACCATATAGTAGGAAAGCGGTCACAAGTTGTTAAATGAGCATTAGAAAATATTAAATTAGCAAATTTAAGAGAGGAAAAAAAACATTAAAAAAAAGTCTTGTTAACGAGTAGTCCCGGAGCACTCTTTAAGCATTCTAAATTTAGTAATTATTCTTTTAAAAAGTCAATTATTACAATTTACAATGCATTAAATACACACCTTTTTCACCGATTCTTGCTGGGCCAAATTAGGGGTGGTTCTGAGGGTGGGCGGGAGGGGCGGCAGCCTAGGACACCATTTTTTTAGGGGCACAAAAATTATTATTTTTACTTAGTAGTTATTATTATATGGATATATTTATTTTTAATTCCCTTTGATTAATTATATTGAAAATATATTTTTAGACAACTTTGATTATAAATGAATCTTTTACAACAAAAAATTTAAGAAAAATATTGAATTAATAATTAAAATGGCGCACTTTTATTGTTTTGCTTAGGGCACCGAAAATCTTAAGACCGGTCCCAGATCAAATACATGGCTGACGTGATTGCTTGTTCGACCCCGTCTACCCACTGTTCCCTATTCAATCAGCCGCGTTGTCCATAAGCTTTGTTCCCACACAGATCAATATAGCTTTTCAATTTAATATATTATATTTTGAATTTTTTTTTTATTCTTTAAATAGTGCATTGAAGATATCCGAGAGTTAAGAAACTCAATAGTTGTATTTTTCTTTTGACTCAAACCTCACTAATTGTACTGTGTCATCATTTGCCTCTATATAACTAGGTGCCCCAACCAGTGACTATGTACAAAAGCTAGAGTGAAAGACCATCCAGACCACAATGGCTAAATTCATTTGTGCATTTGTTTTCATGCTTGTCACTTCTTTTGTGATTCAAGATGTCTATGTGAGTGATTCATTCTCTCTATTTGAAGGCATTGCCTTCAAATAAACCCAAGAGTTTCATTTTTTTTTTCTTTCCCCTTAAACATTCTCATATATTATTAACATTTTTTTTTCTATTCTTAATTAAAAAAAAAAATCTACAGGCCGGTGGGGAAGGATCTCTTAAACCTGAAGGTATTAATTCTAACTACCATTTTTTTTTGAAAAACAATTGTTTTTTGCAATCATACATGAAGCAGAACATTGTTCACCATTCATATCATGGTATTTTTATTTTATTTTCAGAATGTGCGCCTAAATGTGATTATCGGTGTTCAAAAACTTCGTACAGGAAGGCATGTTTAACCTATTGCAACCTCTGTTGTGCAAAGTGTTTGTGTGTTCCATCGGGAACATACGGTAACAAGCAAGAATGTCCATGCTATAATAACTGGAAAAATAAGAATGGAGGACCCAAGTGCCCCTAATTTTGTATTCTTAAGCTCATACTGATGATGCATTTATCTTTGTCAATGCATGTATCTGCTATATGATTATTAATAAAAAAATTATTGCTATGTTTAAGTTTATTCATAAGATCCAACCTCATTTGAAGATGTGAAAATGACTAGAATTTGATTGTTTATTGTCTATTCTACAACTTGTGGTGGTCGTAAATAATATATCATCATATATCATGAATTTTTATTTTGTTTGGTCAAGTAGTTTAGTGGCTAGAAATTCTTATTTTTAAGGTGAATAAATGAGGTTTCTAGGGTTATAATATATTTACAATTTATATATATATATTTGGCGAAAAATATGTATAAAAAATTCCATTAGAATATATAATAATTACACATATTTTAAATCAATTTTTTTTAGATAAACCATCAAGAGTGCAAAGACAACATTATGAGGAATTGATATCTCAACTATATTGTTATCTTTTTTAGATAAATTACACGATCAAGAATGTAGAGACAATATTACGAGGAATTGACATCTCAGCTATGTTGTTATTTCAAACCCTCAACAATTATCAACAACACACTCCTAAATATTATTCAAAATAAGGAAAAGAAGGAAAACAACAAAGTTGGGAAGACCTAATCAAAACCTAAACATGGAAAAAAAACTTAAAAAATCACATATACAGTAACATGAAGGGGATATAAAATTTGTTTAATGGTTGAGATGAGGGAGTTCAAGAGTAGAGTGATAAGGAGGCCGATGATTATACATCTTAACGAATGGAAATTGGATCTCGTGAAAAATGAGATGGTGACTGATTATGATTTAACACTTATTTATAAAAACCTCTTTCAAATTTAAAATTCACATAGCAAATATTCCACTCAAATTGAAAACGGTTTTCTTTATTGAAATGTAGCTTTGTAAGTTGTATTTCATTATGAATAATGCTACATATAGCGACAAAAAAAAAATCATGAGGCTTCATGAACAGTGTATTTTACTCACATAACACCGCCACCATCATAATTGCCGTGAAATCCGAGATTAAATTATTAAAACTGTTTTCCAACATTTACTTATATTGAAGGCTTCGTGAGAGTTTTCGGGAAAAACTGTTCGGCTGCATATAGCAGCGCTGATTCATTATTTGTCTTGAGTCTCTTGACTATGCTGGCCATTTAATGCCATATTAAATTGTTGCTGGTTTTTTTGGTTACATAAATTGTTGCTGATTTCATCCTTTAGGTACACAGTTTTTTATATTGAGCAAATATTTTAGAAGAATTATGTGTTATATTTGATGAAAGCCCACAAAGGAATTGTGTGAAGTCGTTGAACACTACGGTCTCGTGAATTTTGCAACCTTCAATATTCAGCTACGCCATATATGCATAAATTTTTCATTTGTTCGTATTAAATGTTCATTTGAAATTCTAAGTTTGATTTTCCTTTTACAGGACAAAGAGAGTGTAGAGAAATTAGTGAAGCTGTTAGACAAAGCATATTTTCTGGCATTTATTGGGATTATTATAGATATCCTTTTTTTCCTTATGCAACCATTTTGACTGATTTATCTTTTACTTTAGTAACTACTGTAAATAACATCATTTGCTTATCAAAAGTGATGATAGTATGGTATTACAAACCCAATAGTTGCCTCCTACACTAATAAATATGAGAGGGGTATTTGCATATAATTGTTAAATTTGAGAAGGTGTTTGCCTATTTTGATAATCACACAGATTTTAAACCAAAACAAAAAAAAAACAAAAAAAAACAAAATAGTCAATTACAACCTATGACGTGGCATAACCTTCAGATCACGTGGAGGTGCCACGTGTACCGTTAACTACCATGTCATGCTCCACCTCAGACAATAAAACAGGCACATAGAATGCTTCGCCACACAAAGCTCGTATTGTGACCAACGTTGGTCGTGATAGCTCCTATATGGGAAGTACAAACCTTTAAATATTCGTGATACTAGAGCGTGAGGGCCCCAAAAAATGTGAGGCCCGACACCATAGAGTTGGATGCACCCCCCCTCTGGGTCAGGCCTGCTAATAGAGCTAGTTGCACTCCGCTGCACTATGCCTGTAAACTATTTCATAGTCTGGAGAAGAGAGAAACACAAACAATTATTCTAGTTCACCCCACAATCCGAGGTTAACCCAGTCCCCTTGTACTTGTAAGGATTTTCATTATAATCATACAAGATTACAATTACTTAGACACGAAAGTTTAAGATTTCCTTGCCTCACCTTGAGAACTTCTTCAATTAGAGTTTACAAATAAATTTGATTGGTGTTTACACTTTGATACTCAACGTAAACTAACTTAAAGCTCAATAGACTTATGACACATAATAGCTTCTAAGATTGATACTTTTAAGAATTTTCTAAGTGTTTATGCGCTATAAAATTTATCAGAGTTTTGGCACACTTAAATTTGTGAAGTCTTTTTTGTTATTCAAAAGTTCAAGGTCCTTAAATAAGAGAAGAGACTAAAGTTGTTATTTGAAGAAGTGTGAGTGCATTAATCTTCCATGAGAAGCTTTTATCAGATTTGAAAGCTTTATCTCTAATGGATAATTTCGTTGAATAGTACTAGAGGTTTCCTTTGCTTCTTTTGGAATGATCTGTTGCATTCTATTTGCCTTTGAAAAACTTTGTTTGTTTCTACACGTGGTGAGAAGAAGACAAACAATACTGCAAAACTTGGAAAGCGACGTCTCTTCAGAAGAAGACAAAACTGACCAGAGTCCATCAAAGTGTTGACTATGACGTGTTCATTAGAATGTTGACCAATGACATGTCCATCAGAGTGTGCTTCCATCAAAATTTCTTTCCATGAGAATCTTCAAAGCTTGATGCATCTTTTGATCAAATATTTGGCTTTTGTTGGCCTTTCATCAGATCATAGTTTTAGTCATATTAATTAATTATATTGTCCTACACACTTTAACACACATTAAAATACCCAATTGTTCTTTCATACATTGTCGTCATTAAAATCCTAGAGACATTGTTCTAAAATCCAATTTGGTTCAACAAATATTCATCTTTATAATATAGATTTCATTCTTGATTTTTAAGAAGGTTGTTGACTATTTTTAGTACAGACAACACGAACATCACTGAGTTTGGTTGTATTATGAATGCTTGTAAAAGTTGTCTCGATATAGTTTTCAAAACTCTTATGTCAGTAGGAGGCTAACCAATGACGTGGCTTATGCTTTATGAAGGTAACCTCATTTACTGATGTACCATCATGTATTTGTACCTTCATTTTTAATTAAATGCATTAAGTTTATTCCCCTAAGAAAAGATAGATATCAATGCATACACAACCTAAAATTGTTTTAACCACCAATGCCTGAGGTAGAGTGTTGTTGGAACATGTCTCCGTCAACATTGCATTTCAAGTGTATCTATTGAGTATTAATCAAAGAAGTTAACCTAGTTTGAGTCGTATGACATTTGTCAACTTGTTGTTAGAAGTTAAGTAAATCTTATGCCCAAATAATGACAACATACACCGATTTCTGAAAATTTTCTCAAAGTTTGGTTTACACCTTTAACCCCTACTTTGATATAATTTTCTAAATTTCTGCTCTTTTTTTGTTCTCCCCTTTTATATTGTTCACATTTATTTCAATTGTAATATTTTTCCAACAACATGAATCAAAATTACAACCCAATTTCAATTAGTTCACCATTTAAAAGTTGCCTCCTCCCTTTGGATAATGCAAACTGCAAACATAGAGTGATGATGTAGGTGGCATTAACAGGGTCAAGATAGTGAGTGCATCAAATCAAATTTAATAGATGGATCCAATTTTATACTTGCACATTAATCAAGTGTTTGAGGATTAAAAATTGATGATTTCTCTGGACTTGACTCTCTTTATAGAAATGTTTCCCTTGTTTATTGCTAGAAATAAAAGATACAAACCACATTTAAAACTATGTTCAAATCATCTACATACACTAATATCATATAAAATAAACCTAATTCCCACTTCTTATTTTGTAAACAAGATGTTCGATGAGTAAATTTAGAAAGAAAAAAAAACTTTTTATCTTGTTAGTTTGTTGAATTTTTATTGGGTGTGATTGTGGATCTAATCAATGTATCAACATATACTATTAAAAATAAAATTTCTCAAGAGTTTGTGTTTCTTCTACTTGCTCTGCCCTTGGGGTGGCCACCTAACAAAAAATGAGGGTTGGGCTACCGAGTGATTGGGTTGTGAAGGAACCACTCCACCATACAGAGTGGAGAGAGCGCTGCTCTGCTAAGACAGCTTCCTGAGCCCCGATTCCAAATTACTTTAGAATCGACTGAATCCAATCGAATCACCACTCAGGATTCTCCCATCCAAGGGTACCAATTGGCAACGTTGAATTTCCTTGCAAACTCATTGTCACCATAGCCTTCCAACATTTTAATACCCCCGACTGGGTTATAGGCTCACGTTACCAAGCCCGGTATTTTAAGTACTTTCACCACCGATATATAAACAATGCCACACTTTTTAACTGCATCGATGTGGGACTTCTATTAGACAGCCTTAGGATAGTTTGTTTTGCCGTGTATGTAATTAAGACTTTTGTCTAAAAAAATATATAGCTCTATTTTTCCATTACGTTATAGTACTAGTATTCCATGACACTTCATCTGGCTGGTAGAGAGTAACTTTAAAAGGGTTACTTATGGTATGAAACCACAGACTTAATCGTTCCACTGGGTAGGCACCAGTGACTCATAAGTCATAACCAACGCGTTACGAAGAAAAACACAAGGCATAGTAAAATTGGTTGAAGCAACAGACATGTGGTTAGTCATTTTTAAATCAGAGAAGCAGGGCCGGTCCTGTGCAAGAGCATCAAGATCCTTGGTACAGGGCCTCAAACTTAAGGGTAGCACTTGATTGACATAGAATTAGTGACATTGACAAATCACAATCCTTGTGAAAGAGAGAAAAAAAAAGTCATTTGTGACATTGTGGTTGACCAATGTCACCAATTCTATGTCACCAAAATGATACCCAAAGGGTACTCAAAAATTTAAAAAAAAAAAAAAGAAAAAAAAAACGTGTACATGCGGACAAAATCCATCACTAAATGTCATTTTTGTATAGGTAAAAGTCTAGAATCCAACTATTTAACTGTCAATTATACATTGTCTATAGGTAAATGTCTATTTGTCCGTCGGTAAAAGTCATAACGTAAATGTTAGTCACTTCAAGTGGCGTTGAATTTTTTTTCCAATACTTTTTAAATTAAAATTCTCAAGATTACAACGAGGCCTCTGAATTTTCGGAGATGGCCCTGCAGAGAAGATTGGAATTATGCATAAATAAGAAAATGATTTTTCTATCATGTGCAAATTTACACATGTTAAGAAGTTTAAAATAGTATATTTTACATTGGAACTTGTACATTTTGTATTAAGTATATCATTTTTTAATAAATAATTGTTGTTTTTCAATAAACATCTATTGTTTTTAGTTTCTTTAACATGTGTAATATTGCACATGTTAGACAAACCTATAAGAAAATAGTGATCAATAATAGGTATAAAGAAAATTAATGAAATTTTTCCTCTTTTTTTTATACTCTTTTCTAGAGTAATGACTTAAGTCTTAGATATAGAGTCTTTTCTTGTTTGGCGCCACCATAAGCTGATGAGAACCTTCGATTGAGAGGCTGCACAGTGGTCGCTATTTGTGTTTTATGTTACACCTCTACATAGACTTCCTCTCATTTGTTTTTGAGCTGCCCTTTTGCTTTTGATCTTTGTCAGTGGCTGGGCTCTAAGTTGCACTGTATGATTGATTTCTCATCCCTAGTTACCATTCTTTACTATGTTCCGACTCTTTGTAGTTCCCAAGTGCAGGATGTTTTTCTAGTGGCTTTGGTGCATACTTTTCACACGATTTGGATGGCTAGAAACAATTTACGTTTTGGCTCATCACCATGCGGCAAAATCTAAGATCGTTTCTGAAGGAAAATCGAATCGTTTTCAGAATAAAGCAGCGGATAAAAATTCGATTTTCTTTCCTTGGATCATTACGAATTAACACATGAATCAGTGATTCGATTGTTACCTCGAAGTGTGGAATCTGAAAGCTGGAAACTGGAATC
>Ga0228711_1009718_pt1 | contig 12919 bp, 11 predicted proteins | sample MedpolnodulmetaG_2_FD_177996 | JGI IMG/M metagenome (GOLD analysis project Ga0228711, IMG submission 177996) | Root nodule microbial communities from Medicago polymorpha collected in Santa Monica, California, United States - brown nodules | ecosystem: Host-associated > Plants > Roots > Nodule...
TTTTTTTTTTTTTTTTTTTTTTTTTTTTTTTTTTTTTTTTTTTACAAATATTAATCTTTCATTTGCATCGATCTCTCTTAAATGAACTGTAAATTATTGTAGATTAATAAAACAAATACAGACTCGTAAATCACATAAACCAATACTTTCTTTCAATATATTTTTAAGAAATATGGTAAAATTCATCTTACAATAGATGTAATAATTTTGAATATAGTTTCCTTTGAATATTATTATTTTATAAATTATTGATCCATAGTTGACAAACAATATTGTTTATGATTATGTACCAAAAAAATAAATATTGTTTATAATTTACAGAATCAAGATACAATTCAACAATATGTTATGAAAAATTGTTTATATTAAAAACAATGTTATAAATTATTGCTTCTGTGTTGACGGTTCTGATTTATGTATACTAAATTGTGCATGTGATGCGTGTAAGTTTACTTGTTGGCTCTTACGTAATTTTTTTGAGTTGATCTGTAAAACTTTATAGGCTGATTTCAACATATTTTTGTGTTGTTTGTTTTTGTTTGACGTGAGTGTTTTTTTCTTTCTTTCACTGAATCATATTTTATATCCTCTGATATTTTTGTATCTTTTTATTAATTTTAATTTATCTAGATGTTGTAGTTGCAGATAGTTCATCGTGTGTAGCGATAAGAATATGTTACATCGAGTTAGGTTTTGCAAGATCTAAGTCTGGTATGTCAAAAAATTTAAGGCCCAAGTCTTTTTCTCTTTTTTTTGACAAAAACAAAATGATATTCATTCATTCAAATCGGGAGATTACATCATTCAACACCGCTAAAAAAGTAAATGATGAATCTGCGAACAAACTCACAACATCCAAGTTAATAGCATATAACAACATAATGCCTACAAAAATATATGATAAAATTAAATTGACCGGAATATCCATGGCCTCCGGATCTGCAACGTTGACGCCCAAATCTTTGATTGAATAATCGATCTTTCAATATGAATCAAATGAACACCGCACGAAGACGGGAAATCAAACAACGAAGCACAAGACGACGAACAACAAACCACCACACTTAGATGATGAAATCACAAAGAAAAAAACCTAGATATATGTGAAAATCACTTATTTAGATTGAAATAGAGAAAAAGATGAAGATGAGTGATTCCAGGTCAAGAATTGACCCAAAACCACTCCTCAATGAAGAAACTGTAAGAGAAAACCTAGAGAGAGAAAACTAGGGCCGGCTTGTTGGAGAGTGGAGAAATCTACTAAACTCTTTTTAAGGCCTAAGTCTGGCACGCGGTTTGTCATATGCTTACTTTTTATGTTTGAGTTTGGTCTTCTAAAAGTCTGATTAGGTATGCTAGCATGTTTAACAACCTATTTCATATGAACGTTTTTAAATAAGTAATGTGATCTAAGGTTAAATAAACTAACGAGCTAATAGATCAATGATATTAAACTCTCTTTTGATATTTAACTTGAAGTTTTAGAGAACTTTACTGTATATTATATCATATTTCAATTCTAATTTATAATAATACATTTAAATATGCGAAAAAATAATGTAAACTAATAAGCTTAAATTACTTTAAAGGTTGACAAATTTATAATTTAATTCAATAATATTATTTATATTTATCTAAGTAGACCGATCTAATAGGCTTGAAAGGCTTTTCTAATAGCATGTGACCTGACCTTTTAAGCCAAACATGCTTCTAAAAAAAAAACCTAGGCATTTCATATTTAAGAGAAAAACATGATATGCCCTGTCGTAAGCTCTTGTAGGCTGACCTGACATATTCCCATCCCTAATCGCATGCTCTCCATTTGTCTTTAGAAAAACAGTAATAATTTTATCTAGGGAGATGAATAAACATAGATTTTAATGTAAGGGAGATAAGTACTTTTGTCAAGTTTGTATTTTTTTTTTTAAGATTAATAAATAATTAACAAAATTACTCTCGTGGTCTTTTAACTTAATTCCAAATAATAATTTTGTCTTTTCTTATCCTACATTCAACTTGCGAGTTCCATCTCCTTCATTCCATAATTCAATCTTACTTGTTCTTAAGGGTAAATTACCATCAAATCATCAAGGGGTAATGTAGGTATTTCAAAATGATTTTTTCTTACAATCAGCTATCATTTTTATCTCAAAAACCTTAAATTTCTTCATCTTCTTCATTCAACATGTGATCTCCTTTATTTCAGAATCGAATTTTATTTGTCACTAGAAATAAATCACTCGAGTTAATTTTATTTTTTTTAGGAAACGATGAATTTACTTAGATATTATTTTAAGTGCGTCAATAAAATGGACCACCTTATTTCAAAAAAATAAAATGGACCACCAAAATATTATTTTTAAGTGCGTCAATAAAATGGACCACCAAAAAATTTAGTGGAAGAAACTGGGGTCTTTTTAAGTCTTCTTTGTTTTTGTTGAAAGAAGTCTTCTTTGTTTTATTAAGGGTCTTTCGAAGTCTTATTATATTATTTATTAGTAATAATTCAAAAGGATGAATGTGATGTGAGATTGTGAGTGACCTTCTCCTAACTGAAAACAGCTACCTAGAGCTTCCACGCTTCATCACATGAAGAAATTCAAAAAACAACCCATTCTTCTTAGAAAGACCCCTGCCACTCTTTACACTTCTCTTCTCTTCCTCCTCGTTCTCTTCACCGCTGCTTTCATCTCTTCCCTTTGGGTTAGTTAATTTCCAATTAATTACACTCATTCATTATAATTTATTTCATATTACATAGTTGCTCAATTAACAATGAAATTTATTTAATCACGGTTGACCGTTCGTGAAGGCTTGAGACCTAGGAACACCTCCTCTCTTGGTCTCGGGCCTCTGCTAACAATTTATGTGTTGGGTCGGCCTATAATATATGGCGGGATTATCCCACAACTTAATCGGTCTGGGAGCCAGATACTGAGTTTTAAAAAAAAAAAAAAAAAAATTAATTGAATTTTTTTGCTTAATTTCATTTCAGCAGTCTAATCTTTCTACAACAACTGACATCAAACCAACAACAAACATTGTTGCAAACCAAACCTTAGAAGCAGCAAATGTTCCTACGAAGAATGAAAAAATAAAACAGAGCAAAAAGTTTCAACCAACAGTACTGAATTGTACCATCAAGAACCAAACATGTTCAAGCAGTAATTATCCGACAACAACAACGTTAAAAACAACAAAAAACAAAGTGGTATGTCCGGAGTATTTCAAATGGATTCACGAGGATCTAAAACCATGGAAGAAAAAAGGAATAACTAGAGAAATGGTGGAGAAAGCAAAGAAAACGGCGCATTTTAGATTGGTGGTGAAAAATGGAAAAGGGTATTTAGAGAAATACAGCAACAAAGAAGCCATACAAACACGTGATGTTTTCACTGTTTGGGGTATTCTGCAATTACTGAGAAAGTACCCTGGTAAAATTCCAGACTTGGAACTCATGTTTGATTGTAATGATAAGCCTGTTGTACCCATGGGCTTGGACCCACCACCTGTTTTTGGTTACTGTGCTGATCGGTGGACACAGGATATTGTTTTCCCTGACTGGTCCTTTTGGGGTTGGTATGTTCCTAACACATTCTACTATTCTTCTTGTTTTAATAATTCTCGTGAAGCATGCTTGGCCCCATTTTTATGTTAATTTGGATCCATATAGTTGATTATTATTTTAGGTCCATTGTTATTCCAAGTTTGTGGTTAAGTTTAGTTGCATACAAGAAAATGTGATTATTGTTCACAGTCGACGGTCCAATTAGTTCATGAATAAACCATCAATTTTATATGAAAGTCTGTCGATTTTGTCCCCGACATCTTAGAAGAAAAAACTAAATTGACATATTTTATATACTTTATTGATTACTTATTATATTATTTATATAGTTTAAAAAATAAATTGAATAGTGAGTAATGGTTTGTACTAAATTGATGATTTATTCTTAGTTATTCATGAAATGCAATGGTTTTATTTCTGTATAAAAAAATGAAGCATGGCTTGTTTTTGGAATAATTGTTATTGCTCGTGCTCATGTCATGATGACATGCTTGGCTATTTTTTAGGGTCGTTTTTTATTTGAGTGGGAATTGCCAATTCCACCATTCATATTACATGATATATGACATACCATTAGTACATTATCAAAAAAATTATAGACAAATGTTATCATATTAGTTGTTAGGTTAGTCTTTTTTTTTCTTCCCTTAGTTTGTGCCCGAAAATTAGTCAGTATGCATAATTAAGCATTATCCTTTTCATAATTGCACTTCATGTAGCCAAACTTCACAACTTCACTTTGTCAAATCCCACAATTGAGTCACTACTTTTTTTCTTATATGCAAATATTAGTAAATCAACGGTTATGTTAATTTCTTGGATTTGAAGTCAGAACAGCTTAAAACTCCACACAGATGTACACAGGCTGATTTGTATTGATTCAACTGATTAATCTTGAATGGAATTGTTAATTCAGGGCTGAGATTAATATAAAGCCTTGGGAACATCTTCTGAAGGATATAAAAAAGGGGAATAAAAGGGTTAAATGGAAAGACAGAGAACCTTATGCTTATTGGAAAGGAAATCCTTATACTGCCGCAACACGACTAGACTTCCTCAATTGTAATGTTTCAACCGCACAGGATTGGAATCTCCGTTTATTTACGCAGGTACAAACATATCTAAAGGCTTTCTGATAAGTTATAACACACATATCAGTATACAAAATGATGATATTTTGTCACAAATATGTAGGATTGGATTAAAGAGTCTGACCAAGGATTCAATCACTCAAACTTGGCAGACCAATGTACATATAGGTAGTTCCATTTAATCTCAGATCACATATGTTTTATTATTTTTTATCCCAAAATTCATCATGTACATTTAAATTAATATAATATGTATGTATTTGATTTTCCTTGATATCAGATACAAAGTTTATATTGAAGGATACGCGTGGTCTGTGAGTGAGAAATACATTCTAGCCTGTGATTCCCCTACATTATTAGTGAAGCCTCGATACTACGATTTCTTCACAAGAAGCCTACAGCCATTGCAACATTATTGGCCTATAAGGGACACTGACAAATGCAAATCCATCAAACATGCAGTTGATTGGGGCAATAATCATGAGCAAAAAGTGAGTCTCACTCCATCGCATATCTTTCGATATTCCTTGTCATTCATTTGTCTTAAAAGTCCATATACCGTGTATGCTTCTTGACAGTAGTAAAGGTTTAAATCGTGGTTATGATATTATATCGCGGAAAATCTTAGTCAAATGTTTTTGAGGCAACCTCAATTGTAATTGCAAGGCAGGCCTAAGATTTAGTGAGCCTGTGGTTTGGACCGGCCCTAGTCGCGTCATTGATCATGGTTGTATATCTTTGTTTAAAATGTAGATAATAATGTGTACCACTACTAACTTGACAGGTACAGGAAATTGGTAAAGCCGGGAGCAAGTTTATTCAAGAAGAACTCAACATGGATTACATTTATGACTATATGTTCCATTTGCTAAATGAATATTCCAAGCTTCTCAAGTTTGAGCCAAGAGTTCCTGAAGGAGCTGTGGAGCTGTGCCCGGAGACCATGGCTTGCACAAGATCATATTCGGTGGAGAAGAAATTTATGAGTGAATCCATGGTTAGGGAACCTTCTACAAAAGACCCTTGCTCCTTGCCTCCTCCATTTGATCCCACATCACTTAGGATTTTTTATGCAACGAAACAAAATTTAATCAACCGAGTTGAGAGGTGGGAAGATGAATATTGGAAAAGTTACCAATGAGCAAATACATACACACATTTGAATTGATTAGCAATTAGCAATGCAAATAGTAAGCTGGTAACATAAAGTGCACTTGTCATTGTTGTTCTTCATCCTTTGAGTTATAGAAATACAAAATCTAAAAAAAAATATTTAACTAGATAGAGTATCTAGATGACTAGATAAAATCTATCAATTTTTATTTCATGATGTTCCGTCAAGATTCTTAAATGCGCAAACAAATTGGTCTTGCACCATCGAGATTCTTAAATGCATACGTAAAATCGTCTTGCACCAGCACAAACGTCTTTTTCACTATTAGATCAATAAGTCGCATCATATTTCATTTAATCTAATGGTGAAATTTACTGATCCAATTGTGAAAACTAACTTGTGTATGATGTAAGATGTGTCACACTTGTGCACCGTAAAATTGGCCTAATAATAACTAGTCATTGTTCAAGATAATGAAAACTAACTTGTATATGATACAAGATTTGTCAAGATAATATTATGAATATTCTTCGGAATGCAAATGGCTGATCCCTGCACTGAGGTATCCTTAATGTTGAAAATAATTCTTTCTCAGCAAAAGAAAACTTGTCCAGCGCCAAGCCAAAGCTTTTAACGATCCTTGGAAGAGTGGTTAGGTCCTTCCATTAAGAAGACTGAGTGGACTCGAGAAGAGGATGAGAAGCTACTTCATCTTGCCAAGCTTATGCCTGCTCAGTGGAGAACCATTAGTGCTACCATTGTGGATCGTACTCCTTCGCAGTGTCTTGAACAGTATGAGAAACTCCTTGACGCCGCTTGTGTTAAGGACGATAACTATGAACCTGGTGATGACCCGTCCAGGGGAGATTGATCCGAATCCTGAATGGAAGCCTGCACGACCCGATCCTGTTGATATGGATGAGGATGAGAAGGAGATGCTTTCCGAAGTATGTGCTCGATTGGCTAACACGAAAGGTAAAAAAGCAAAAAGGAAAGCTAGGGGGAAACAGCTTGAGGAAGCGAGGAGGCTTGCTTCTTTACAGAAAAAGAGAGAATTGAAGGCTGCTGGGATTGATATAAGGCAGCGCAGGAGGAAAAGGAGAGGGATTGATTATAATGCAGAAATTCCGTTTGAGAAGAGGCCTCCTCCGGGTTATTTTGATGTTGCTGATGAGGATAGGGAGGTGGAGCAGCGTGCATTCCCTACTACTATAGAAGAACTTGAGGGGAAAAGAAGGATTGATATTGAGGCTCAGTTGAGAAAGCAAGACGTTGCAAGGAATAAAATTGCAGAGAGGCAAGATGCCCCGGCTGCTATTCTGCATGCCAAGAAGCTGAATGACCCAGAAACAGTTAGAAAGAGATCAAAACCGATGCTTCCACCACCTCAGATTTCCGATCAAGAATTGGATGAAATTGCCAAGTTGGGTTATGCCAGTGACCTTGTGGGCAGCGATGAACTCACCGAAGGCAGCAGTGCTACTCGTGCTCTTCTCCCTAATTATCCACAGACACCCAACCAAGCCATGACTCCTTTAAGAACTCCTCAGAGAACACCAGCTGGTAAAGGAAATGCTATCATGATGGAAGCTGAAAATTTGGCCAGGCTGAGGGAGTCTCAGACACCACTGTTAGGAGGAGAGAACCCGGAGTTGCATCCTTCAGATTTTTCTGGGGTCACTCCTAAGAAAAAGGAAATTCACATTCCAAGCCCACTGCTGACTCCCTCTGCAACCCCCTGGAAGTGCAGGCCTTACTCCCAGAAGTGGTATGACGCCGGCAAGGGATGGTTTTTCTTTTGGCATGACTCCGAAGGGAACTCCTCTCAGGGATGAGCTACGTATCAATGAAGATATGGAGATGCGTGATAGTGCTAAACTCGAGCTACGGAGACAAGCTGATATGAAAAAAAAGTCTGCGCTCTGGTTTAAGCAGCCTTCCACAGCCTAAAAATGAGTACCAGATAGTGGTGCAACCAATTCAAGATGCTGAAGAGCCCGAGGAGAAGATTGAAGAGGATATGTCTGATAGAATGGCTAGAGAAAAAGCAGAAGAAGAGGCACGGCAGCAGGCATTACTTAGAAAACGATCAAAAGTCCTTCAAAGGGAACTTCCTAGGCCTCCTCCAGCATCTCTGGAGCTTATTAGGAACTCCTTGATAAGAGCTGACGGAGACAAAAGTTCATTTGTTCCACCAACCCCTATTGAGCAAGCCGACGAGATGATAAGAAAGGAGCTTCTAGCCTTACTGGAGTATGACAATGCTAAGTATCTGCTTGAGGAGATAGCAAATAAGGAGAGAGAGAAAGGATCCAAACGAGCAGCAAATGGGCCTGCTATCCCTGTCATAGAAGATTATCAGGAGGACGAGATGAAATCTGTATGTTTTTACTAATTTATCTGCTCACCTTTAATTTTATTTTTATGCCTTTTACTTCGCTTTTCTTCATTTGCTACTAAGTAGCTTGTTCACCTTTTCACCCTTTGGGGTACACAACGTGATTTTTCATTTAGATGATACACATGCTTTTTCTGATGATCTTGACCTTGAAATTATTAGTACTTTGTCCGATTATTAATTACTTGGCATTAACATTTTTATGCTGAAACCCCTTTTCACCCCTTTGAAACCACTGGAATCTTATGTAAAAATTAAATAGAAAAAATTTGGACATCTTTTTAATTTATGTATCATCTCCTTTATGAGCTAGTTGCATATTATAGTGGTATGTAATATGTATTGTATCGTCCTTGTTTTTTTCCAGTTATAATCATTTGATTAATTAGGTTGAAGTTAGTTTTAGTTTCTCGTAATTGTTGTTCTCTATTTCTTTCGTTTTTGTAACAAGTGATTCTTCAATTGCCTTTTACAACATTTATTCCCTATTTACGTTAATTCGCCGAATGATAGTAATACAAACTTCCAAACTGCTTGTTAATTATTATTTGAGTCCTTAAATTTAACTATGGAGATGAGCTTGTACGTTGATGAATGATAATATCTGTGTTGAATGTTATTTATTTTTATCTGTTGTTCTCAAGAGGCTGATCAGTTGATAAAAGATGAAGCCCAGTATCTTCGTGAGGTAATGGGGCATGAAAATGATTCCCTCGAGGATTTTGTTGAAGCACATACAACATGCATTAATGATTTAATGTACTTTGATACCCGTAACACATGGTCTATCAAGTGTTGCTGGAAACGCGGAGAAGCTAGCAGCTTTGCAGAATGAATTTGAGAATGTGAGAAGTAAGCTGGATGATGGGAAGGAGAAGATGATTCAACTTGAGAAGAAGGTTACATTACTCACGCAAGGGTATGAGGTATGCTACTGCTAACTTGTATGCAAAATTCTACATTTTTGTTTCTTGCCGTGTTTCTTTCAATTATTGTTAATGACACATTTTGTAGTTGTCTAGTTCCTTGGATGCTACTGAGATTCTAGAGTGTTAATGTTGTCTAAATGCCCTTCAAAGTTGGTTTTGTAATATAAAATGCTATTCACCTAACTTAAAACTGTTGCAATTGTTGATTTATGGATCTCAACTAATTAGTAGGGTAGGAGATCATGTAGATCTGTTGGAATTGCATTTCATTATTGTGGGTGACATGTATTTTCTCTGTAATTTAGAAATGCAAAGAAAGTATTGTTTCACTTCATTTTGTTTTTTGAGATTGATGTTTGACATTGTAATTTCTTTCGACCTTGTGTGGCATTCCCATGGCATATAATGGATGATAGAAAAAGTTAACATAATATATTAGGACTTCATCTAATGTATGGTGCAAGCATGGTCTTGTGTAAATCTGATCCAATAGCTTAAGTTTTAATTATGGAGGATCATCTTGATTAGAATTTGGTGTGTAGTCTCATATGAAATAGTGTTGTCAAATAGCGGCATTGTAGTGCTATAGCTTACATGGATATGAAAAAATCATTATTTTTCTGTGATATACTAAATATAAAAATGTGTTTCAAATAGCGGCACTGTAGCATAACAGAATTAGATACATCTATTTTCCAGTTGTAGACTTAGATATCTTTTTAATCCTATGATATACATAAATTCTGGCTTTACTCCCTATAAAAATTCTTGCCGGTTTGAGCCTCTAGAGTATGAAAATGAAGCTGCTTTTGGCCCTTGTTTTTGGGTTGCAGTCCTTGTAATATTTGTTCATCTTGATATTAATCTATGTAATATGTGGAATATATTGTTTTTAGTCTCTAGAACATGTACTACCAAGGGACCGATTTCGATGCAGACAAATATTACAGGGATTAAAACCAAAACAGTATGTTTCCTATGGCATAGGGTTAATCCGACATGAATTTCTGTAGGAACTAAACCAAAGATGTGTATATTACAGGGGCTAAAAAGTTATTTAAGCTTAAAAGTAATTTCAAATAAATTTAGTCCTGGGAATTATGTAACTGTGGAGCACAACTATTTTAAAAGAGCGCTATTAGTTATTACACATATTAATATAGTAGAAGTTTGGACCAATGTGAGGATATAAGGGCCTCCCCCCTCCTCAATCTGTTATTGGCTATTGGATCTCTAGCCTTATAAATTTTTATAATTTTGTGTATGTACAGACATGTTTTTTCAATGCATTATATGTAGTGACCATGGGATTTATTTATTTAAGGCCTTAACTTATGTTGTTCCAAAAGTTAGTCTAACATTGTAGATAGGTAATATAGCTATATTATATTCTTTAATAAAAGATTATTTTTGTTAAAGACATCAATTTTTGATGTATCCATTGTTGTACTTGTACAGTATAACATACAAGCTAGTGTTAAAATTATACAATAATATGTCCTGCCTAACAAAACATACTTGATTTTTTAATTGAGGTCGTAGTGGTCATGGGGTTTATTTAAGGCTGCAAACGTGGGAGAATTGTCTCAGCTCTTTTTGTTTGTTTCTTTAACTCCTCAAGTTAAGAAAAGGAGTGATTGTATCTTTTCTAACTCAGTTGTCGAGGCTCCAGTTTTTGTGGAGCATATTAAGGCGGACTCATGGAAATGGTTACCACGAAGGGTGAGAGGAGGAAGGGGTCTTTATAATAGTGGGTGGATCCTCTCAATTGTTTATTAAGGTTGTAGTCTCTATAGTGTGTAAGCTGGTGGGTGTAATCTAGTTTCTTCTATTCTGATTTGAGACTCTGCATTTTGTGTGTATTTGAGTTAGGGCAGCCCTTGAACCCTTCATATTATATTTATATAAATAAAAATCCTCTGCTGCTTCAAAAAAAAAAAAGTAGGCCTCTAGAACTTTTGTTTCTCCCAAAAATTAGCATAACATGTTAGATAGCTATATACCATATGATCAAATTAGACTTACAATTTCTCACATGGTTGTCTGAGATTCACATGATTCAATGATCCTACAAAGAAAGGTTGTGGTGTGTTTTGTGAAATGTGATGATGGACTATGAAAGTGTTAGGGCACAGGAAATGGTTTTATTAGTTCTTTGTAAAACCGAGAAAGGAAAGATTTGTAAGTTTAAGCAAACCCTCTCATCTTAAAATCTGCAACAGTGCATGTATGTATTATCAAATAGTAGTACTTTTTTTAAGGAGGCTTGATCTTCAAATTTCTTTTATATCTTTGTTTTCTTTCTTGATTATATGGGTATGTTATCCTTTTCAATGGGTTTAAGCAGATTGAAAAATTGAATATAGTTTCTTATCTTTATAACTATTTGACTGCTTTTCCATAATCGAGACTGAATATTAAACTTTGGCTATTGGATTTTCAGATGAGATCAACAAAAGGTCTTTGGCCACAAATCGAGGCCACTTTCAACCAGATGGACGTAGCTGCAACAGAATTTGAGTGTTTTCAAGCTTTAAAAATGCAGAAGCAAAAGGAACTTGAGAAAACTTTACAAGGACACGAAATGTAATGGAGCATTTCAGGTACAAGCACAAAAACCTTCACAAAAACGTTGCAGAGGATGAGCATTCAAATTTGTAGAAGACAAAAACGTTGAAAGTTATATTGAAAATAATCAGACCCACATATCCAAATGAATTGCATGGAAAGTGGGTCTTTATTTACTGAATGAAGTAAAGGTTTGGAACGTTTTATTTTGCCAAGTTTTGCCCTTGTTACTTTTTGGAGTGGATGTTGGTGATGAGCTCTTTTGGATTCATTCATTTAATTAGATTTGATTGCACCATGTCCTCTTAAAACTCCTTTTAATGGGTAAACTATCAACCTGAATTTCCCAATGTACTTTTTTGTCCATTGACATGACGATCTTGCTTGATTGTTGAATGGTCTTGACCCCTATACAGAATTTGCGTAATATACTCATTATAGACAAAAAAATTAAAACAAAAAACTAATTATGTATTTATGTATGTTTTGACTGAAAGATCGCGTGATTACCTTGTATTTATGCGTGTTTTTACAGAAAAAATGAAAATAAAAATAAAAATTTATGAAACTTTGATTACCTTGTAGTGTCGATGTTCAACGCTACAAGTGCTACTCATGAGAGGGTTCAATGAATTTGCGAGTTCATTTTCATTACCGATATACAAAATGAGCGATTTCTTCTTGTTATGATCTGAAAACCTAAAGTAGTTTTTAAATAAAAACTAGACCATTGACCCGTGCGTCGCACGAGTCATATTAACCATAATATATAGGATATATTATATCATAGAAAAAACTTGATGTTAAATAAATAGTACATATAAAATTTCATACCACCCTAATTCCTTTAAATGCTTAATACACAGCTAATTGATTTAGCCCCATTCCTTAGAAAAAAATATTGCTTTAGCCCCATTGAAATTAACACCATTCATCATTTGTTTGGTTCCTTCTCAATCACACACAACAATTAATAACAAATACAACTACATGAAATATGCAGACATAGCATACCAACAAACTAACCTAGTGTGCAAAATGGAATATCAATGTGTACTTATGAATAAGACATCAAAAAGAATCAAGAGTGTATCATAAAGAATGAATTAAAATTATTTATAATAGACTACTATTTAATTCATCTATCAAAGATTCTAACATCTACCAAATGGCTTTTATTTATCTAATAAGTAACTTTAACATCCACCATAATCTCTTAGTCGCATCTCAGCTAAAAAATAAAAAAAACTT
>Ga0228711_1009719_pt1 | contig 12918 bp, 13 predicted proteins | sample MedpolnodulmetaG_2_FD_177996 | JGI IMG/M metagenome (GOLD analysis project Ga0228711, IMG submission 177996) | Root nodule microbial communities from Medicago polymorpha collected in Santa Monica, California, United States - brown nodules | ecosystem: Host-associated > Plants > Roots > Nodule...
TTTTTTACGATAATATGTAAAAAAAAATTACAATAATTTTTATAAACAATGAAATGATGTTTTTTCTTATAAAATGATGTTCTATAAAATATAAATATTGACAAATAGCTATTTATTACACAAAAAATGATCGTTTCTTTATAAAATTATGAAGGAAGAGTACCGGTACACCTCACTATGTGAGTGTACCACAGAAGTTCCCTATTAAAAAATACAAGATCGTGAATTCATCATGATATAATCTCTCGTGATACTTATCAATTCCCTTTAACCAATTATTATCAAGTCACTTATGTCATGTTTCAAACAAATACTCCCTTTGTCCCTGTATCTAAGCCCCCTTTGCATTTTTTTATATTTCTTAAGAAAAGTTATCAGTGTAATTAATGTGTATGTTTTGTGTGTTAATATTACCAAATTGTCCTTTGTTTGTATGTGTATTAAATTTGACTTTTCATATTTCAAGACAAGTTAGTAGTATTAATTAGAAGTATGATTAGGAAAAAAATAATAAATGCATCTAGTAATTTGAAAAAGGGTTTACATTTAGGGACAAAAATAATGTCAAATGGGTGCTTACATATAGAGACGGAGGGAGTATTTTTAACATTGGGTCAAACCATCAAACTAATATCCATATTCGAATGTTGTTTCACCACGTTACAAGAGGTCGGCCCCTTTCGCTAGACACAACCCTATTTTAGCATATACTTCTTGCAATTTGAGTGCAATTTCCCCTTTATTCTACAACAGAACTAAAAGAACAAGAAAATTGTTGTTGACACATCTTGTTAGGCTTAGAAACACGAGTAAAAGACGTAAATGCCCTCTCGGTAGTTAAATGCCGAGAAAAAATGAAACCGGCTGCAGTTAACTACCAAGGCGTGCTGAACATAAACAGAAGCAGAAACTTAGTTTTGCAGTTTCTTCTTTTCTTCAAAAACTTCCCAAATTCTCTCCAAATTTCATTTTCACGAATTGCAAGCCAATCATCCCCACATTATCACAAGTAAGTACCATTAATCATTTCAATCTTAATGTTAGTTGGTTAAGTTTTTTTTTAAAAATTGATTAGTTTGCATGTGGTTAGGGTTTATGAATGAATTGACAATTTGATCATTGCATGTGTAGTTGATGTATTGATAAATGAATGTAGTTGTTGCCTATGTTGTTTAAATGATGTTTAATAATAATGTGGCTTTGAATGGTGGCAAATGAACACAATTTGAATATGTTTTATACTTTGCACACAAAGTGTTTGATAAAATGCCTCAATGACAATTATATTGATTATTTAGTTAGTTTAGGTTATGAAAATGATAGAAATTATATTAATTATAGTTTGATTAAGTGTATATTGATTATTAATTTTTTAGTTAGTTTAGGTTATGAGAATTATGATGGACACAAATGATTAAGTGTATGTTAATTATTGAATGATGTTTAGGTTATGGAAATGATGTTAAGTTTTTAAATTATTATGTAGATATGTCTAATCAAGAGCCACCGATTGATCCATCTAAAATGATTGGTGGTAGGCGTGCGATGACACAAAGCCACCAGAAGGAGAGGCAAGGTGGGCACATCCCATAGAGGGGAAGAGGTCGGAGGGGGGATGGTTCAAGGACTTCTCATGAGGCTTCTCAAGCTTCTCAGGCTACACAGCCTGAAGAGTCGCATGTGGTTGACCCGAGCCAGGAGGTGGAGTACCTGAATTATCAGGATCACCATGATGTCACTGATGGTGGGTACGACGAGCAGTATATGCCAGAGCAGCAACATATACCAGACGAGGATGACATTGCAGCAGCGGCTGCCCCAGCGGTGTTACCTTTGGAGCCTCCTTTTCCTGGAGGACCGGGAAATATATCTCTGTTGCACTCTTATGCCAACCATGTGGCATTGCCGCTTTGGTATAATTCAGATAATGTAAGTATTATTTTTAATTGTCTTAAATTATCATATGCAACACAAATTAATGTTTTAATTTTTTTTACATGTGTGTTTGTTTAATTATTATATCAACTTTTATATGTGTTTTTGTTTAAGTCTTTTCTTTATGCTTAATTATGATTAAATTTTTTTTTGTTACGTGTTTTTTTTAAGTTTTACAAGTGTTATGTGTTTTTTTTAAGTTTTTTTTAAGTTTCTTTATTTTTGCATGTGTTGAGTTTTCTTTATTTTTTTTTAAACTATGTGTATTTTTCTATTATTTCAGGTTCGTAAGACACGTGTTGTAAAACCGATTAATCATGGGGCTAAGATTTTGAATCTCGGACGTCCAAATGACAATAATAGATGGTTTTTGGATCGCTTAAGGAGAGCGGCTTACATGATTTGGTTTTCTTGGGCTACGCCACTGTGCGTCATGCTTTGCTGATGACTTTATGCGAGAGGTGGCATCCCGAGACCAGCACTTTTCACATGCCGTTGGGGGAGATGACTGTGACTTTGGATGATGTCGCATGTCTTATGCATCTTCATATTGAAGGGCAGATGTTGAGCCATCCAACGAAGATGTTAAAACATGAGGGAGTGGCACTTATGGTGAGGCACCTGGGTGTGTCGGAGAGGGAGGCAGAGAAAATTGCCAGTACAGAGTATGGTGGGTACATTAGTTATCCAAAGCTGAAGGAATTATATATGAGGCACCTTGGTAGGGCTAACATATTGGCGGATCCAGAGGAGATGGAGGAGTTGGAGAGGGTTAGAAACTTTTGTGTGAGGTGTTATCTTCTATATCTTGTAGGATGCTTGTTGTTTGGTGATAGAAGCAACAAACGCATCGAGTTGGTCTATCTGACGACCATGGAGGACGGGTTAGCGGGAATGCGTAATTATTCATTGGGAGGGATGACGCTGGCATACCTATACAACGAGTTAGCTGAGGCCTGTTTGCCTGGAGACAGAGCTCTTGGGGGAAGCGTGACACTGCTCACTGTATGAAACTTAGAAACTTATAAATGTGAACCTTAACTTTTATTTTTTTGTTATATTTTTCGTGCGTAATAATTTATAAATGTGATTTGTTTGGTTTGTGCAGACATGGTTTTTGGCGCATTTTTCTGACTTTTTTAGTGTTGATCCAAACACCAACTATATTGAAAACTATCCGGTTGCGACGAGGTGGAAGCTACAGAAGGGTCATGGAGAGGGGTTGACGTATCAGTCTTTGCTTGATCGTATTCAGTTTGATGACGTATGTTGGAGGCCGTACGAAGAGCACAAGGAAATCTAGGGTTTTGAGGAGGTTTTCTGGTATTCAGGCTGGATTATGTGCGGTGTTCGTAGGGTGTACCATCACTTGCCCGAGAGGGTTTTGAGGCAGTATGAATACGTCCAGAACGTCCCTAGACATCTGACGGATGTTGTAGAGCTGACACCGCCTCAGATTGTGCAGACATTTTTTGACTTCCGCACTCACACGCTTAAGGAGCCTGACTGGGGTGAGCCGACAGGAGAGCAGACATGGCGTATGAGGGAGGGCTATGTGTTATGGTACGCTAAGGTGTCTCACCCTCAGATTTTGCCACCTCTTCTAGGAGATCTTCCGAAGCTATCAAATGAGGAGCAGATCATTGCAGAGCAGTGGGAGCGGTACGAGGCGAGAAGCTCACATGATACCTATGACATGGTTACTGGCGTTGTTGCCCATGCTGATGAGTATTTGGGTCAGGAGGTGATGAGCATGACCCCTCAGCAGTTGTATGCGGCCTTGCAAAATATTGGGGAGCAGATCGCGCCGATCATGACCAGGAGGCGAGGTCAGAGGCCGAGGAGGAGGCACCAGCATCAGCAGGACCAGGACCAGCAGTAGGATTATTTGTAGTTCGTTTTTTAGGACTTGTTTTTTAGTTTTTGTATTTTGATGGCATTGGTTTGTATGTTCATATTTTGAGGACATTAATTTCATTGGGATATTTTACTTTCTTTAATAGTAAAAATGTTGGTTTAATTAAGTTGTGCATTTGCGCCAATTTTGTTTTGTGATTTGCACCATTGTGTGTAAAAAAACAGGTCAATATGTTGTGTTTCTTAGCCGATTTAATTTTTTCTCGACAATTAACTACCAAAGGGTATTTTTGTATTTTACATGTGTTTCTTAGCCTTTGCATATGTGTCAAACATCACTTATCAAAGAACAAAATGATTTACAAAATTTACACACATGAGTGGGTCCTGTTGATTCAAGGAATGATGATATCCATCTAAAGGAATCCAATAAGCTACCGAGTCATTAGAATCCATGTTATCATCATTATTATTAAATCAGCTGCGTGATCTCAACGGATAATTGCTGCATTACTAGTAGATCACGATCCTCTAAAACATGCATTACTAGATCTGCATCAACAAAAAAGGGAGAGGAGAGAGAAAATGAAGATAGTAAAAAATGAAAAAGAGATAAAGATACATAATGAAGGTTCCAAAAGAAAAATAAAAGCATTTTTTTATATCCATTATTTCTTCTTTAAACTTTTAGTCAATCCATACCAACAATGTATTCTACATTTTGTTAGTCAAAAGTTTAGATTAGGTTTAATCTTGAGACTGAGACTTATACATAAGATATTACACCTAAATACTAGGCCTTAGCATCAATATCGTGATTTAAGTTTAGATCTTTGGGAATCGTAAATATTTTTTTTGTTCAAGTTGTCTAGTGGTTAGAATTCACCCTCTTTTTTAAGGTAAATAAGTGGGGAGTCCGGGGTTCAAACCTCAATCCATCTATATAATAATGCATGTCCCTGCCAACTGAGCTATGTTCACGGCGATTGCGAATCGTAAATATAATATGGTCAAAAATTATTTCACCAAAAAATTTAACATTTGTTAGCTGAACCGAATAAACATTCTTCGATTTGAACAATTTTATTTTGTTGCTGGTTTTTGGTTTGGTTGAAAATTTTCGTTATATCTCATTTATCGAAACTAGTAAAATACATGTGCATACGGATGGGTATTTGGTTGTGTGGATGATTTATTTAATTAGACAAAAAAATTTCTTGACTTTAAAGACTAACTAAAACACTTGTATAAATTGTTGATTGTTAATGTATTTGAAAAATTAATTTTTTTAAGGAAAGAAAATTAAAAATTTTAATAGTTTTTTTTGTCAAGAAAACATTTTCAGAAGTGTAACAATGTTTGTGAGTTGAATTGAATAAACAATCGTTGACCCGAACCATCTTATTGTGTTGCTACTTTTTGGTTTGATTGAAAATTTTCATTATATCTTTTTTATCGAAATGTATATCTTCCCTTTAGGGTATCGAAAAAATGCAGCAAATTGACAACCCATAACTTCCATAGATTACTTTACGTCTTGCATTCTTGGTTATTATTATTTTTAACTAACGCATCTTTCAAATTTGAAAGAATACTTCATACACAAATGTTAGTTGTTTGTATATATTGTTAAAGGTGAGAAAATGTTAGTAGCAAAGATCGATTTTTTTATTTTAAGCTAAGTTTATCAAACTTAAATTGACATAAAAGAAAATGTAATCTGACATCTTCTGAGAAGCACAACATACACTGCCATACCAATTCAAGGGGATGTAGAGATCGAACTCTTAAACTTCTTTAGTGTCAAAGATTGAATTTAGTTGTTTTTATATTGTTAAAGGGTAAAAAAAGTTAGTAACAGAGATCAAATAGTTAAACTTATCCACCTAAATTGACACATAGAAGAATCGAACCTGAAACATTTAAGAAGAGCACACCTGCACCACCAAATCAACCTAAATAGGATGCAGAGATCGAATTCTGAACCTTCTTCTTAAATTTCTTTAGTGTCCCAATCTTTTAACCACTAAACTTCACTTTATGAAATCCTTTCAAATTTAAGCATGAACTTAACTTACATATTCTACAACATGTTTTGATATACTTTTTCAAAACTCCACACAATTAGATCAAAAACTTGTATTTTGTAATTTTTGTTTAAACCGTGATTTGATTGAAAACGCACGCTAAGCCACCCTCATGCTTAACTACTTAATTGGTTTTGATCAAACAAATAAAATAAAAAACAAATAAAACCGACACTGAATGAATGAAACAAATGGTTAGGATAATAATACTTTTTATTTTTTGACGTTATATAACAAACAAGAAGAAGATACGTTATTGTCCAGTAATTATTCACCACCCATAAAAATACAAAACCGTGACATAAGATAAATAACATACACAACTTTTTCCCTTACCTAAAAAAGCAAATTTCACCAACTTATTAATTTAAACAAAGTTATTAATTTCCACTTCAATATATACTTTCACACGAGGCATGCAAGTACTTTTTATGTGTCATTGATATAACGTTGTCGGAAACTGAGACAAAAACACAACATCAAACCTTAATATCACAAACATAATATCTCTTGTTTTCTTCTCAGTTTCCTAACTCGTTCTGTTCTTACACGCTACGTTACTTTGTTTTGCTTCATACCAACGAGTTGAACCACCGAGTTTAGTGGTTTTTTTTATCTACATTGAATTGTTGATAGCTGGAACGGTTGTTTTTGGTGTTTTAATTAGTTGGTGGAGTAGTTGTTTGGGTGAGATGAAAATGATTAAGAGCTTATTTGAAACGTGAGTTTTGTGATGTGAAGTGAAGATGTTTCGTTCTTCAAAATGGAGGAGTGAGAAGAATAGGATTAAAGCTGTTTTTAAGCTTCAATTCAATGCTACTAAGGTATTCATTTTCTTTACTTTCATATTTCTCTGAATTTTTATTCTTTAATCATTTTAATTTCAATTGCATATTTCATAAAATACTGAATTATACTGAAGGATGAATAATCTAATGTATTGGTTCTGTTAGGTTCTGAGGGTTTTGATAATCTTTTATGATAATAAAATTTGATCTGATTAGATTAAAAGAGAGTTGTAAATTAGTCATTAGTGCTACCTTTATTAATAATAATTTTTTTTTCCTAGATTTCAATTATAATATAAAGTGAAAAAAGTAACATTTCTTAACCTATCATATTTCAATTTTCTGGGAAATGAAGATGGATTTTGTAATAGTGTGAATTATGATGATCATATTTTGATTCTCAATGGTATTAGGTTGGAAATTTTAAATTAATACAACAAGATAAGATGAGAAATTAAGTTTGGTGATGTAACTTCAGGTGTTACAATCAGGGGTAGATGCATTGGTGCTGTCAATAGTTCCTGGTGACATTGGAAGACCAACAAAGAGATTAGAGAAAGCTACGGTTCGAGATGGAAATTGTCAATGGGAGAATCCGGTATATGAAACAGTCAAGTATTATCAGGATCCGAAGACCGGAAAAATCAACGACAAAGTATATAAGTTTCTGCTCTCAACGGTATATAAAATTTTCTCTCTTGATAAGTACTAGTAATTGTTAATTTGTTTACTTTTGTCATTGTTATAAAAATTTTGGGGTTATATGCAGGGGTTATCAAAAGCTAGCGCCGTTGGGGAGGTTTCTGTGAACTTTACTGATTATGTAGATGCAACAAAGCCCTCTCAAGTTTCTCTTCCCGTCAGGAATTCTCATGGTGATGCTGTTTTGCATGTTAGTATTTGGTTTTTTTTTTTGTTCCGATGTGAAGTTGCTTGAAATTTCAGGGAAACCTAATCAAAATTTTGAGTGAAGCGTAAGTCAAAGCAATGTTGATGTGATTGAATTTGATTTGTTGCTTAATAAACAGGTATCTATCCAGATAATGCAAGAAAACAATGACCAAAGGTAATTGGCATTTTTCTATTTCAGGTTATACAAGATTGGATTTGCTACGACTTGGAGTTTTTTATGATGTGGTTTTATTGTGTGCAATAACATTTGCAGAGAGGAAGATGAATGTGAAGATAGAAAACTAAAACTCGATGATAAGAGCTCAAGGAACCAATTCAGCAACGGCGATACAGATGAAAGCACTAAAAGTTATTTTTCTGAAGTAAGCATTTCATTCATTAAGGCTAAAAATTCTTGTGACTTCTTACGGTGTATTGTTTTTTGCACATTTTTGAATTTTTCTGAAATTTTTGTTTGTATATATTGAACTGGCTTGTCCTTTCTCAGTACACTATCTATCTGTTTCTTTTGTTCTTTTGTGCTTTTCTTTTGTTCTTTTGTGCCCAAAGTAAAAACAATGTGAAGATGAAAATGATTAAGTTTCCTGTTTCTCTGCATAACAGGATGTCTCTTCCAAAGCAATAATCAACAGGACGTCTAGTGGATCCGACGTTACATTGTCAAGTTCTGATGACAGCTCTGGAGTTGATACTCCCTGCGAAATTGGACTGAGAAAAACAAACATTCACCCCACCACAAACCAGTTTGTTCCAGTTATGGCCCGCGCCGCAGAATCTCCAAATGCTGCTGTTAATGCCTCGACACCAATGCATGATTTACATCAGAGATCACAATTGGGTTGGTCATCTAGCTCAGAGCTCGGGTTAGGTATGGGCGATTCAACATACGGTTCTCAAAATGCCCATTCAAAGGAAAGTTCCCAAGAGGCATCCAATTTGGAGATTGAGAGACTCAAAGCTGAACTTGCTGCTTTGGTGAGGCACGTGGATGTGTCGGACATGGAACTACAGACCCTAAGGAAGCAAATTGTAAAGGAAAGCAAAAGAGGGCAAGATCTCATGAAGGAAATCATTATCTTGAAAGATGAAAGGGACGCACTCAGGACAGAATGTGACAATATCAGGTCTTTCCACAAACGCATGGACGATGCCAAAGTGAGAAACAGGTCACAGTTGGAAAGTGGAGATCATCATGCTTTTGTCGAAGAAATCAGACAAGAATTGAACTATGAGAAAGACACAAATGCAAATCTCCGATTACAGTTAAAAAAGATGCAAGAATCAAATGCTGAATTGGTTCTTGCCGTGCAGGACCTGGAAGAGATGTTGGAGCAGAAAAATACGAATATGTCTAAACATTCCAATGGACAGGAACACGATAAAAATTCCCAAGAGTTAGAGATGAAACTCTCACAATGTGAAACAAGTGATGATGAAGATCAAAAAGCATTGGATGATCTTGTCAAGGAGAAAAGTGATGCCAAGGAGACACACTTGCTTGAGAAAAAAATTATAGACTTGTATGGTGAAATTGAAATGTATAGGAGGGACAAAGAGGAGTTAGAGATGCAAATAGAGCAGATTGCCCTAGACTATGAGATATTAAAACAGGAAAACCACAAGCTTGTACATAAGCTAGAGCAAAGCCAACTGCAGGAACAGTTAAACATCCAATATGAGTGTTCATCTCCTCCTGGTGCTATGAATGGCATTGAAACTCACATTGAGAATCTGGAAAAAGAACTCAAGGAACAGTCAGAAGATTTCTCAAATTCTCTAGCTACCATTAAGGTACTAGAAACCCATATCAGAAGATTAGAGGAGGAAATGGAGAAACAAGTACAAGGATTTGAAGCTGATATAGAAGCAATGGCACGTGAAAAAGTCGAGCAAGAGCAAAGAGCCATCCAAGCCGAGGATGCATTGCGAAAGACCAGACTGAAAAATGCTAATACAGCTGAAAGGCTTCAAGAGGAATTCCAGAGACTCTCAATGCAAATGACTTCTACCTTTGATGAAAATGAGAAGGCTACCATGAGAGCATTGACAGAAGCATGTGAACTACGATCGCAGAAAACTGTACTGGAAGAAATGCTGCATAAAGTCCAAGAAGAGCTTCAGTCAACTAAAACTGATTACGAGGTAAAACTGAACGACCTTTCCAATCAAATAGATACAATGAAAGTTCAGATACAGCAGATGTTGGTGGAAATCGAAGACAAGTCCAAGCAACTCGAAAATCAGAAGAAGCTTGGGGAACAAGTTAATAGGGATTTCTCTGAGGAGTTTGATATGCTAAAAGCTGAGAATGAAAAGCTTAAACTAGAGATTTCGCTCTTAAATGAACAAGTAGAAGGAAAAGAAATCTTAAGAACTGACTTGGAACTGATGAAGAAATCAATTGAGGAATCTGAAACATTGTTACATCAAAGAACTGTGGAAAGAGACGAACTTGTGAGCACAATTGCATCATTGAAGAAGGAAGCGGAACATTCGCTTGACGGGCTAAGTAAAATGAGAAATCTCAAGGAAGAAAAAGAAGAAGAGGCTAGACTATTGAAGTCAGATTTGGAAGCTATTAGAGTTCAATGCAGTGATTTGAAAAAGTCACTTTTTGAGGATGAGGCTGAGAAAGAAAAACTAAGAAAGCAAATTTCCCAGCTAAAGAGTGAAATAAAGAAGAAAGGCGATGCATTAACCAGCATTGAGAAGAGATTCAGGGATAGTAATGGACGCAACCAACTTTCTGATGGATCTAAAACCATCCCAATCAACAAAAAAATTTCTTCCAGTCCTCATCATTCAAAAGAAATGGCAAGTCTGAGAGAGAAAATAAAAATGCTTGAGGTAACTATTCTAGCATCAATGATATGAAGACATAGGTTGTTTTGTTTGAGAAAATTTATTGCTACCTGAATGCTGTTTTCTCTTGTAATATTTCACATCATATACTATATATCCTTCATTTTCTCCTTTTTATGTTAATATAAAAGATTGTTTATGTCAGGGCCTGATAAAGTCAAAGGAAACTGCCTTGGAAACTTCAACAACTTCATCTATGAAGAAGGAAAAGGAACTCCAGAGCAGAATTGTGGAGCTGGAGAACAAAGTGGAGGAATTTAATCGGAATGTTACTTTACACGAGGTAAACTCATACTGATATACATAAACCCTAGAACTATTTGCAAATGCATTTTTTGTTCCACGAAACCTGAATTACAAACTTAGTCTTGCTTGGAAATATCATCTAGATCAAACTTTCATTGTTGAAATGTGGATTTATAATGAAGCTATTGAATTACATATCTTCAATAATTTGACTTTAACATACCCTTCAAATTGGTTGTTCAGGATAGAAGTATTAAAAGTTCAAATGAGATATCAGAAGAAGTGAGAAATAGATTGGAACACGCGGACAATAGTCTTAGTGACGTATTGACTGAATTGTCATCATTGAAGGAAAGAAACAAATCAATGGAAAGCGAACTCAAAGAGATGCAAGAGAGATACTCAGAAATGAGTCTCAAATTTGCTGAGGTAGAAGGTGAAAGACAAATTCTTGTTATGACTGTAAGAAACCTCAAGAGTGTCTATAAGGGCTGAGAGTTTTTTCCTCTTGATATATTGGAGCCTGCAGTGTATAGCTGTAGCAGGTGCACTTTGCAACAGTGGAACGCATTTTATAACGAATAAACTAATGTTTATAATGGTAAAATATGTTATTCTTCCTTCTTGATATTTGAAATGTTTTTTTTTTATTACATAAAAGTGATTGTTTAGAGGATATATAGCAATGCAGAATTCAAAGAATGAAACATTTGTGTTTAGATGTATTCAAGAGATGCATAAAAGTTCTTAATAAGTTACTACTTCCAAATATCCAATACTTTGCTTAACATGTAAATGCAGAATCCATTTGAACCATGTTTATAATTGCATAAGCCTTTGGTTTAACCAAATACGAATATGTTATATTTCAACCAAGAAAGAAGAGAGCGTTGGAGAAAGCACACAAAAACTTGTCTAATGGTTCACCCACAACTTTTAGACTACATCTATTCTCTACCTATGGAGCCCTTCTGCTGACACGGACACGATACTTAGATCGACACGTCATACCGATGATAATTTTGAAAAAGAGTTTATTAATTACATGCGTCATTGTCATGATATATCCTACACCAAGCACATCTACGATCGCAAGTGTTTGTGTTAAATAGTTCCCTACCCACGATATGATTTCCTACTATATCAATCGTCAAATACATATAGTCTTTGCATAAGCCTCCTCCATGAATGCATGTTCATCCAAAGATATCGGTTTTAACTTCTTTTTTTGCGCTAATCCTTCGGTTCTCAGGACAAGAGGATCCTGATAATTTAGAGTTTCATCGGTAGGTAAGTTAAGCGTTGGGTCACATGGAGTCTGGGAGATCACCCATATTGGGTCAAGAGCAACAATACCAGTGAGTTAGGCATCCAACTTTAACCCAAAACCTTTATGGATCATTTCACTTATAAAGTGTTTAACCTCCACTTTTCTAAGTCATGTGACACTTCTAACACACAATTTGCTACACAACAAATTCATTATGTTCCCCTCAAGTGGAAGCTTTTCATCCACAGACACTTACTTGCACTTGTCATTGCACTATCGTTGTCGTTGCTTAACGATACCTGTCGCTTGACCGTCATTGTCAGGAAGACTTTCGACACAAGGAACCGATCGAACCCTTGTCAAATCACAACTTTGATACTATTGTTGGGTCACGATGGGAGCTTGGAAGATAAGCATATTGGGCAAAAAGCAACCATACAGAGTGAGTTGAACACTAAACTTTAACCCAAAACCTAAGATGTTAAGTTTATGGATCCTCTCACTTATAAAGTGTTCAATCTCCACTTTTATAAAAAATATGAGACTTCTAACTCACACTTGCTACATAAATATAGTTTAATCTCCATTTAAAAATTGAATTCAAATTCTCCCCAACAATTTATTATAGGAAAAATCATTAAACACTCATTTGGATGAATTTAAAACTCACTTGGTTGAACTAAAACTAAATCTTCGGATTCTCCCCAACCATATATGAACTTAGGGGGGTGTATTGGATTAGGATTTTAAAGGATAATTTTTGCATAAAAAAGTCTCAAAGATTTTAAAAGATTTTGTAGGATTTGAATGACTTTCATGATTTTAAAAGACTATTAGGATTTTCAATTTGGATTTCAATGGATTTACATCATAAGATTTTAAAGGATTTTATGGATTTATAAGATTTCAAAAGATTTTATGAATTTTAAGGACTCATTGAAAAGAAATGATTACAACACAC
>Ga0228711_1009720_pt1 | contig 12918 bp, 5 predicted proteins | sample MedpolnodulmetaG_2_FD_177996 | JGI IMG/M metagenome (GOLD analysis project Ga0228711, IMG submission 177996) | Root nodule microbial communities from Medicago polymorpha collected in Santa Monica, California, United States - brown nodules | ecosystem: Host-associated > Plants > Roots > Nodule...
CATGCACCTTTTAAATTTTGGGGTGATGCTATTCTCACTGCTTGTTATTTGATAAACCGTATGCCATCCTCAGTATTGGATAATGAGATTCCACACTCACTCTTATTTCCTAAGGACCCTTTGTACAGAGTCCCACTTCGTGTGTTCGGCTCTACATGTTTTGTTCATGATCTCACTCCTGGTCGCGATAAATTGTCTGTACGAGCTATCAAATGTGTGTTTTTGGGCTATTCTAGAACCCAAAAGGGGTATCGATGTTATTCTCCGTCCACACGTCGCTTTTATATTTCAGCAGATGTTACTTTCTTCGAGGATACAGGATACACCGTTCTTTGCTTCACCCACTACATCTAGTTCTACAACAGATGTTACCGATTCTTAGGTGATACTTATTCCCCTATTTCACCCAATATTTGAGTCACCTGTCTCTACTCAAAGTTCTCCACAGTTACAAGGTAACCTTGAGTTCCGCCGTTACGGTAATATTTATGAGCATCGACATGTTGAAGCTCCAGAAACATCTTCTATTGATTCTAATGATTCAGCTACAAAGACTATTGCTACTGATTCTAGTGATTCAGCTACTGTTCCAATCTCCTCTCCTATTGTGGTCCCACCAGAGCCTTCTAATGACTTACCTATTGCTCTTCATAAAGGTAAAAGGTCAACTGCTAATCCTCATCCTGTTTACAACTTTTTGAGTTACCACCGACTGTCTCCTTCCTACTTTGCTTTTGTTTCTGCTCTGTCATCTGTCTCAATTCCTAAGACAGTTCATGAAGCATTATCTCACCAAGGATGGAAACAAGCCGTGATTGATGAAATGGTAGCTTTAGAATCCAACCATACTTGGGAGCTTGTTCCACCTCCTCCTGGAAAATCTGTTGTTGGTTGCAAGTGGGTGTTTAATGTCAAAGTGGGACCTGACGGACAAGTTGATCGATTAAAGGCTCGATTAGTGGCTAAAGGCTATACTCAGGTCTATGGTCAAGATTACAGTGATACCTTCTCACCAGTTGCGAAGATGACATCTGTTCGCCTATTTATAGCTATGGCTGCCATGAAACGTTGACCTTTATTTCAGTTGGATATCAAGAATGCTTTCTTGCATGGTGACTTGGAAGAAGAGATTTATATGGAGCAACCTCCTGGGGCGTAGTCTGGTATGCAAATTGCAGAAGTCCTTATATGGCCTGAAACAATCACCTCGGGCTTGGTTTAGTTGATTTAGCAAAGTTTTGCAGCAGTTTGGGATGACCCGTTGCGAATCAGATCATTCTGTCTTTCTTAAATGTTCATCATCAAATCAATATATCTATCTTGTAGTTTATGTTGATGATATTGTGATTACAGGTGATGATTGATTATGAAGGTATCAAAGCCTTAAAATAACACCTATTTCAAAACTTTCAGACTAAGGACTTAAGTCCTCTACGTTACTTTCTTGGGATTGAGGTGGCTCAATCAAAGTCAGGCATTGCTATCTCTCAGAGAAAATATGCCCTTGATATTTTAGAGGAGACAAGTCTTATAGATTGCAAACCAGCCGACACTCCTATGGATCCTAATGTGAAGCTCCTTCCTGATCAGGGGGAACCTTATTCCGATCCAGGAAGATACCGGAGACTAGTGGGAAAATTGAATTATCTTACCCTAACAAGACCTGGCATATCTTTTCCAGTTAGCGTAGTAAGTCAGTTCCTTAACTCTCCGTGTGACAGTCATTGGAATGCAATTGTTCGAATTCTTAAGTACATCAAAAGAGCACCTGGAAAAGGACTTGTTTTCACTGATAGAGGCCACACTAATATCGTTGGGTATTCAGATGCCGATTGGGCAGGAGATGCAAATGATAGACGGTCTACTTCTGGTTATTGTATTTTTGTGGGTGGAAATCTCATTTCATGGAAGAGCAAAAAGCAAACAGTCGTTGCTCGATCAAGTACGGAAGCCGGTTTTGTGGGATTGTGTTAGGCCCAACCACAATTTCTAAAATAGTATCAGAGCCTCTCCAAGATTCATTGGGCCACCTGCTATCAGGTTTCCGCTATCGGGCCACCCACCATTTATGTCTACGAACCAAGCCCGATAGTGCTGGTCGTGAGGGGGTGTGTTAAGAGTCCCAAATCGGATAGATGATGGCCTGACAATGTGTTTATAAGTGGGGCAATGGCAGTAAGTTGGCCTAGTCTATTGCCCAGCCTTCGCCTTCTTCAGTGGCCAAGTTGAAGCGTTCAACGGTTCTTCGGCCTACCACCTTTCTTTTTCAACCTCACCTCACAAGCCGGTTTTGTGGGGTTGTGTTAGGCCCAACCACGATTTCTAAGAGTATCATATCATTGTCTAAAATTATGTAGATTTAAGCTTACTTTCTAAGGTTATTAAATTTAATTTTTCTTTTTTGTCTAACAAATTACAACGTCATATTGCCTGAAAATAATTTTCATGTTACGCCGTTGATGGATTCATTCTGCATACCTTGTCAAATAAGCATTACGACATTTTGGATTTAGTCCACTATTGCATCCGTGTCTTGAATCTTCGTTCTTCTATGATCTGAGACGCCGTGCTTTTTACATGTAAAGTGTGAGGTCGGTTCACATAGCTTGCCATCACCACTTGTTAACAATATTTTGGATTTGGTTCAGTCTCAAGCATGCATCATTATTAATGGTGCTAATAATTTATTATCCTATTGAATGTGGCCAGTTTTTAACAAAATATTGTTTTGGTAACGGCATTTTGTTTGGATATTTTAGTTAGTGATGTCACATGGCTACCCTGTTACGGAAATTTTGTCTGTTTCGGTACAGTTGAAAAGACTTTATTCTAAAGATGATTTCATTTTCTGCTGCTACTTTATATTTAATCTTTGGGTTGTGTATCCCACTAGAAACAATGATAAAAAGATCATACTTTTCTCAATTAAAGCCAGAAAGAAGTTTCTTGCCAAACCTTAATCTGTCTATTTCTTAATTAATGCATCTGGCATCACATGCCCTTCACAAATATTACAAACAGCAATTGATTCCACATGATATCAGTTAAGTTTTCAGAATGATGGGGACAAAAGCAGATTGAATTTATCTATTAATCAGCACGTACCCATTTGTGACAACTTTTTTCCCTTTGCAGGCTACATAGGTGATGTACCAGTTATACTTGCAAAGCCGCAGACTTTTATGAATTTAAGTGGTGAATCTGTAAGTTTTCTGTTTGGAGAATCTTCAGATGTAATGATGGAGTGTAGTTTTCTGTTTGAAAAATACTGTTTCCCACATTACTTGATTCTATATTTCTGTATATTTGGGGAAAAAAGTTATTACTAAAATTTCCATGACTTATCGAATGATGAATTGCTGGGGGGAAAAGCATAATACACCAAATTACAATTTTTTAAACCTGGAAAAATAAATTTGGTCATTAAAGTGCATTTAAACAGTTAGATTTGAAATTTGAGATTTGTCTAAACAGTTAGACGTTCATATAATTTTTAATCTGTAATGTAAGGGATTGTTCCGACATGCCACAACTATATATATATTTTTTTTTTTAGTATTTGACAGCTCAAAATTGACACCCCTTGGGGTAGTAGCCTTAATGTCACACTAGTGCTTTCTGGCTATCAATAGTCAATGAATTTACCATTGGTAGCATAAGCTTCAAAATAGTAGCCATACACTTCATGAATACTTCAAATACCCCCCTAGCTACATACTGTAATAATTTTATTTTATTTTATTTTTATACCAATACAAATGGGAATATTGCTGTGGCAGAAGCTTTATAGCACCTTGTTGTTGTCAGGAACCCGGGAAGAGAAATGGAAACTGATATAAGCAATGAAAGGAAATGAGCAATTTTACTGAAAGCTAGGAATAGAACAAAGAATTCTCCTCTATGGGTTTCCCTTTACAATTGAGCCATGACTCCATTCACCCAATGCTAACAAATTTGAATGATCCTCTACCATTACATCCCGCTATTTATTCATTTATCTAACTGATCCCTTCTAACTAAATAACTTTTGCAGCTGTCCCCTTCACCTCTATGCTAACAATCACCCCTTTTTTTACAATGGCAATGCCATAATAATAAGATTTTACTATGCTAACACAAAATCATGTTAACTCAATTCTATCTTTTGATTTAAGATTTGAGTTTATATGTCTATTCTAGGCTAATTTAATATGGTGTAGTATAGTCGTGTCATGTCTTATAGTTTGAAAAATCTGTCATACCCCCTTGTATCCAGTTAGTAACACATATCCTTGACGTTTATTGTATCCATGCAAATTTACTATAGTAAATACTTATATTTTAATGCTGAGTTGCTGGTGTTGGAATCTGTTTTGAAGGTTGGAGCCATAGTTTCATATTACAAGATTCCATTGAAGCAAGTACTTGTGGTATAATATCTACGCTATGACTATGTTCTTTTTGCAAGTGATGAAGAAATATTAGAAGGATTATCTGCTTGAGTGTTCATTTCAATCAATAATTCTTCTTTTTCAGATATTTGACGACTTGGACTTGCCTTTTGCTAAATTACGGCTTCTACCAAAGGGTGGACATGGAGGTCACAATGGGTAACTATAATCATCTATAGTTTCACTCTCTCTTTGCTCCATTGCAGCATTTACTTGGGTTTGGTGTGACATCCTATCGAGTTTACATTTAAGCATTTCTAATTTTGTTCTCCCTGCAGAATGAAGAGTGTTATTAGTCACTTCAAAGGGAATTCTGGCTTTCCTCGCTTAAGAATTGGTAAGTTCGTGTCGTTTTTATGATTGAAATATTCATCCATGTTACAGTCACTTACTCACTTATAATATCTATCGTCATTTATTGTTGATTTTGTTAGGCATTGGACGACCTCCTGGGAAGATGGATCCTGTGGCATTTGTTCTTCGACCTTTCACTAAACAGGAAAAGGAAGAGGTGTGTATTTCTTTTCATTCTTTTTGAACCAACAAATTGGCTTTTATGTACATGGAAACCCTAAATAATGATAATTATATAATAATTTTCAGCTGAATTTTACCTTACATGATGGAGTAGAAGCCGTGCGGATTATTTTGTTGGATGGATTTGATAAAGGTGCAACATTTGTTAATAGTGCCAAAAAGATGGAGCAAACAGGCTGAGGAATTGCACACATTGAACATCCTCTTGACAATTATATATAAACAGGATCTTTTTGCAAGAAGACACAAGTTAACTTTAAGCTGCAAACTCATTCAAGCCTCCATTCAATCAAAAGACATGTGTTTGGAGGAAGTGATATTAATCATCCATTCTTTCAGAAAGCAGTTCAGGTTTCAGTACAGTGAATTCGAACCTAATACATATGGTTGTGTTTCATTAGTTGAGTGATTACGGTGCAGTGAATTGTAACGTGATAGTTATGAAATTATTAGTTCTGGTTCTGTTGAGGTATTCATTTTTCTCATTCTTTCGGTTGTAAGGCCTCTTGTACACTTTTTTTATACATATAATAAAATAATAACGATGATAAAAGGAGAATCTTTGGTTGTTTCATATGGGAGCTGCATTTTCTTCAACCAAGTATTCTGTGCATTGTCTTTCGAACGTATGTATACGTGTAAAATTAGCATTTCCCTGTTATTAAAATTATGCTTCTGCTTTCATTTCAAATGGATTGGGATTTGGTGACTTTTAAGATGGAAAAGTCGTAGTGACTTTAGTGTAATTTTGTGTTTATGAGATAGAAAGATGAAGGGGAAATAATAAATAGACGAGAGAGAATAATATAAGCATATGAGAAACACAAAGTCACTCTCACTTTCCACTGAATTTCTAATTTCTAACCCCATTTCAAATCGTGATTGATCTAACACTATGGTGTTTGCCTTCTCTAGCAGTTCCCTTTTGGTTTTTAGTTGTCTTCCTTGGGGTATTTGGCCTTCTTCCGTCACAAAAAGATGTCAAATACATGTGAAAAGAGGTTGATAGCTGCAAAAAAACATTTGATGCATTGAGGTGTAGGTTCAAATATAAGATTTAACAATTCTCTATACTTAAGATTTGTGATTGTGGCCACTAGACTATTCGAAAACCAAAAAAAAATGCACATCAAGTCATCAGCCATTTTCACCTGCAAAGGAAAATATAATCAATAATAATTTTTTTTTTTGACAAAATAATCAATAATAATTTAAGAGTGAAACACACGGTATTTATTAGAATGACACACTCAATATTTTATTTTATTTGAAATATAAAAAATCTTCTTCTCAAGATATCCTCACGACTTGGTTGTTTGAATTTTGTATAGGTTTTAAGTGGGTAATGGAACATCTGCTTTATATTTTTTTATAGGGTTGGACTACCTCCTAAATAGACGACTCCATAATCAAAACTCAAATTCCTTTTTGCGGGGAAGAATCATATTGGCAACTCTTCCAACATAAAATATAAAAAATCTTTACATTGATAGTATACTAAATCAAACTACTTAGTCAATAATATTGAATTAAAAAGGTGAAAGTTAATAAATAAGTATTTAAAAAATATGTATTGGCACTAATTGTTATATTTATAAAATATATTACACTGATAACATATATTGTTTTTATTTTAATAATGAGAATAATTAATATATTTTAAGTTAGTATAATTAATAAATTCATATGAGAATAATCAATATTTTTGTAATAATTAATATATTATTGTAAATAAAGTCCCTAAAATTTATTTATTTTAATTTGGGCATTGGATCATCTACGATGAATGAATATATAGTCTAGTCTAGTTACAACAGAGGGTGTGTAAATAAACGAAAGAGTTAACAAGATCAAAGGTGACACGTGTCCCATATTGCTGTAAAGTCCCTAAAATTGAAAACGACCCTTTTGAAGGTGCAAACGCAAAGCAAAATGTTTCATTCTTATCCACTGCATACAAATAACTCTCCTTCGGCAACAACCACGATTTCCCATCATTTACTTCAAACTCCACTATCGGCAACTCCACAGTATTCTTAGATGACAAATTATAACATGTGTCAAACTGTAAAAAAGCCTTTGAACGTTCCAAATGTTGAGTCTTCGCCACAAAAGCATCACGCACGACATTATAGGTGTTATTCTCCAACAACGTTATTAAACTACTTGAACTTACGATCATTCCTCCGTTTCCGGATGGATCAATCGTGAACGTTGAATCAGGAACGTCGATCTTTTCACCTCCCACACTAATTCCTGTTAGTCCTACATAGTATAAACTCTCAGCCTTAGGATTTTGCAACAACTTAGCTTTAACGGAATCACTACATGTCGGCAAGTTGAATTCCAAAGTTGATGAGGAATATCCATTGTTACTTTCCACTAAACAATATGACATCGACGACGCATTAATACGAGATGGAAACGACAGAGGCCCGCGGCCCAGCCCAAATGTTCCGTCAGAGCCTACAAATGGACCTTGGTTTTTATTACCACAACCTAATGAAACCCTATCCACCCATCCAAAGCTTTCAAATGACACTGTTTCATTTATTAAAACACCTTCAGTATTTGTTCCGTCCTTGTAGGTAATATTGTATCGACAATAACCATCAACACTACAAGAAGAATTTTGAAGTAGGTTGCAATGTTTGGTTTCGCAGGAAAGTAAGGTGTAAGAAGAGGACTGTGACGGGTCAAAAATCGAATCAGGTTGATCATAACATTTGATACATGGTTGGCATTGAAGCCAAGTGAAATCGGTTTGGAGGTCGAAAATCATGTAGAATTTTTGTGGTGGTCTTCCAACTCCGATTTGTACTAAGAAATCGCTGGTTCCTGTGGTTATGCCGGGGTTCAACGAAGCATTTAGGTCTAGGCTACGGTAGTTCTTGTGTTGATGATGAGTATTAAAGAGAGACGCGGCTGGATATAATTTGAGCTTGAAGGAAGAAGATGATGAAAATGTTTGGGGGAATTCTTCTTGATGATGAAATGGTTTGAAGGAGAGGATTTGGCTGGTTTTGTGGATTGTGGCTGTGACGTTGAAAATAGTGGTTGTGGAATATTCGGAGGAGGAATTAGCTTTACTGTTAGTAGCATGGGGAAGAAGAGTAAGCGAGAAGAAGAGTGACAATATTAAGGAAATAAACAATTGATTAAGAATTAGAGCCATAGTTCTATTCTTGTTTTGCATTGCAACTTTTGGTAATATATAAGCGTAGGTAACCAATTTCCTCCATCCGTTTTTAAAATGAATGTCGTTTAAGGTTTTTATGTATAAATTAAAAAATTAAATGAAATGTGCAATTTGAAAGAAAAATTTATTATTGCATTGGTAATCGAAAATGACATTTATTTTCAAACTTTTTATTTTTTACAAAAACAACACTCATTTAAAAATGGATCGAGTATTTGATTTCTGCATTTACAACTTTCGTATCTAATTATATAACCCATTTGAAAAACACAACATTAAGAAGAAAATTGATTGTTGTATTAATTGTGTTGACAATTGCTATTATGTACAAGCTTATCCTTTATGAGAGATAATTAATTAATGTTATCATAAAATATTTATTACATATTGTTGAAAACATCTAACATAAATAGAGGTATATTGATAAAGAAATAATTAATATACTTTGAAATTTGAAAGAGATCTTATAAAAAAGACAGAAAAAATTTGAATAGGTCTTGTAATTAAAGACGGAGGTAGTATTAATTGAGTGGGTCGGAAGTGGCCACCCATCCGTTGTTCTGTTAGTTAAAATTGGTTTATTTTACGGGAGAAGTTTAAAGTTGCAGTTTCTTTTAGGGGTGTTCGCGGTGCGATTTGGTTTGATTTTGAGGATAAAAGTCATTCAAACCGCAAGATAAATAAGTATGCGGTTTGGTTTGGTTCGGTTGACTTTTAAAATAAGACCCAAACCAAACCAATGCGGTTTGGATTGGATCGGTTGGTGCGGTTTTTTAAGAGAATAACTTTTTTTTTTTACAATGTTAAAAGCAAATTAAAAAGCTAAAACACAATATATTTTCAGCAATGTTTTAAATTTCATCCAACATTACAATTTTATTTTCATCCAACAATGTTTCCAACTAGGTACACCAAATTAAAACATGGACAAAAAGTAATAATATTTTGTAAGAAATACCAAAGACTAAAATGTTAATCATTCTCAAATAGTTCAAGTAGCACATAAATACTTTTTTTATATAGAAAAAGCAAAGAAGAAAGTTAACAAGAGAAAAAAATATGTCATTTTATTAAAGTTGCCATTGAATTTCTATGAATATTGGTCTAAATGATATATATATTAAATTAGTGTTTTTATTATATTGCGGTTTGGTTTGGTTTGATTCGGTTGGTAAAATCAAAACCGCAAACCAAACCAAACCATGCGATTGAGTAAAAAAATGATCTGAATACATCCGAACCAAATGCGGTTTTGGTTTGGATTGGTCCAATTTGCAGGAACTAACTCATAGGAAAAATGAAAAACACAGACATTAAAAAAATTGATTGTCGTATTAATTTTGTTGACAATTGCTATTATTTCACAAGCTTATCCTTAATGAGTGATAATTAATTAATGTTATCATAAAGTATTTATTACATATTGTTGACAATTATTATTATTTTACAAGTTTATCTTTTATGAGAGATAATTAATTAATGTTATCATAGAATATTTATTACATATATTGTTGAAAACATCTAACATAAATAGAGGTATATTGATATATAAATAATTAATATATTTTGAAATTTGAAAGAGATCTTATAAAAAAGACAAAGAATTTTTTTGAATAAGTCTTGTAATTAAAGACGGAGGTAGTATTAATTAAGTGTTAATATATTTTACGGAATAAGTTTAAAGTTTCTTTTACTGGATAAGTGTTGGACACACTTGAACGAACTAACTCATAGGGAAAATTTGCAAGTAGTTGATAGGTTGAATTATTGGTGTGTTGTTTTCCATTTGAATATAATAATATATTGTCTGTTCAAGTTATTCAATTTATTGAAACATATATAAAATCAATTTATTGAAGGATATATAAAACCAAGTATATATTTGAATTGAACGGGAAAATTAAAGGCTGAGATTAAAAGGAGAGAAAAGCATCGAGATTAGAATAGATAACTTGATTGTGGCGCGTTTCATTGTTGATTTGGAAATGGCCTCTTCTTCAACTTTCTTCAAATTCAGTATCCCCACGGCCACGAGAGCAGCTTCACAAATTCACTGTCAGTGTAATACAAATTCCAATTCTTGTCGCGGAATCCAACGCCGTTGGGTTGAAGCATTCGATCAATCCCTCGCATCACCTGAGAGATTCACAGTAGCCTCATATAACATACTTGCTGATAGAAATGCTTCTCAACACACTGATTTATATGTTAACACTCCTTCTCGTTACATTAATTGGAATCGTCGTCAAAAGATTCTTTCTGATGAACTTTTTGAATGGAACCCTGATATTATCTGCTTACAAGTAAGTAATAACCCATGCAATTAACCACTTAATTAAGTTGTTTAGCTCAAAAATTTAGTATTCTCACTCATTCATCAGGAGGTGGACAAGTACGTTGAACTCTCCAATATTCTGGTTAAGGCAGGATATGCAGGTTCTTACAAGGTAACTTTCTTTTCCAATTATTTTTGTATAAGCTTAAAACAGCTTATGAACGATGTAGTCATAGGCTGTTTTCATAATTTCTCTCAAATAGTCCCACAAAACTTATGCTAGTAGATAAGCTCTAATAAGTCAATTCAAACGTGCTATTTAATTTGCTTTCGGATGCTCATATAATTTGCTTGTTCCAGTTTCATAATATGTTATCTAAATTTGACTTTCAATATCAATGTTGTATGTTTGACAAAAATTGATAGTTAGTTCTCTCTATATTATGGTATAGAAACATAAAGTAAGACTTCAACTTAGGGTTTGAGTTTCTATTATTTACTTTGGTTCTGTAATGCCTGGTATATTCTCAATCAATTTTCGGTTCATTAACAAATTAATGATAAAACTTTGTTGATTTGATCTACATTGACAATAAAACATGCTGATTTATCTATGTGAAAATGTGAGATATTCCTGAGCACTATAGTAGTAGCAGCAGCAGCAGTGCACCTTCATATGTAGGTTTATAAGTTATAACTAATGGGAGCCTAATGAATTGTGGAAATCGAGCTGCAGAGACGCACTGGAGATACATCTGACGGTTGTGCAATGTTTTGGAAAGCTGATAAGTAATCTACTAGTAGCTCACTTTGCTTGTCATGTTAGATAAAAATTGATACTAGTTTATTCACTTTGATTAGTCCTTTTCTTATTTGTCTGTTAGGTTCCGATTATTAGATGGAGAAAGCATTCAATATAAGAACATTGGCCTTCGTGATAATGTTGCTCAACTTCTAGTTTTTGAGGTATCAGTTCCCTGATGCCAACTAATTTCTTTTAATGTCACGAATGCTTGTTCCTTTTGGCATTTCAAAACTTCACTTCTGCTCTTGTATTCTACAGTATTTTTTTTTTAAAAAAAATAAATTACTTGAGCACTGCATCAGACACAGTTAAACAAAACCAACATCAGAAAACTCTTAATCAGAATACTAAACCATTACAGGAAAATATTAGAGATTGTTTGCTCCCATGGAACCATAAAACAAGCAAATTCAAACTTTCCATCCCAGTAGGTGTTACTACCTACGGGGTTTGAACCATTGATAATTTATGACTGCATTGCATGCATGACTTTTGAAAAGTAGAAAATTTGCATGTAAAGGAGAACATCTTATATAGTTGTGACATTGATTATTAGCATTGCTGTTGTGGCCATATTTATCAAACATCAAATTTTGTATGATAGTGAGTGCTGTGGCACTTGAATGCTGCCTGAATTCCTTGCTCCTTTCGTCATCTCTTGCTTTACGTAGCATGGGCTCTTATATTAGGCCGAACTTAAGCAGTAGCAATCTATTATTATCTTAGCTTTATTAATGTAAATATTGTCCTACCGTACATCTATCGGTCATCCTTTGCATCTTTAACTTCATCCTGTACAGGCAGATGTCTGGATCTGACTCAAGAAGACTGTTGGTTGGTAATATCCACGTACTATATAACCCAAACAGGGGGGAAGTTAAATTAGGTCAAGTAAGTGTTTTATTCCCTCTTTGGCCTATAAACAATAAATTTTACTCCCTCCTCTGCATAAAGGTCTAGTTGATCAGTTGGGACCTAATGCTTACAAGAAATTTTACTAATGCCTAATCCTAAAATGTTTTTGTTATCTTGGAAATGCTATTCAGTATTTACATTAGCTTAAGTTTGAAAACCCTATTTATATCTAAGTATTTTCGTTAGCTTAATGCCTACACATAATCCTTACATTATCTTGAAATATTAAATGTTGCAGATTCGTTTTCTCTCATCAAAAGCACAGTCCCTCTCAGAGAAATGGGGTAATGCCCCTGTAATCCTAGCTGGTGATTTTAATAGTACTCCTGAGGTGCATATTTCAGAAAATAGATAGTAGCTATTCATTTAATTACTTTGTGTTGTTCATTTTTGACATGTTGATTTTTATTTGTACTCGTTCTTCAACAGAGTGGAATATACAAGTTCTTGTCAACGTCTGAGGTGAATTTCTTTGAATTTTTATATTACATTCTCATAATCTTAGTTTTGCAAATTCAGTTTATACTGGATACAGCAATAAGATTGATTATGCCATGAGTCCTAGCAAGTATTTTATGTTTAAGATGCTTCATTGAAAATGTATGTGGTTTTCATTTGCAGCTGAATATCAAGCTATATGACAGAAAGCAGTTATCTGGACAGAAACGCTGTCGTCCTGCTCAAGTTTTAGGAGAGAAAAAAGAAACAGTTGGTCCGTTTAGTTCACTGGATGGGTATTTTTCCGTTTTTTTTTTTT
>Ga0228711_1009722_pt1 | contig 12916 bp, 7 predicted proteins | sample MedpolnodulmetaG_2_FD_177996 | JGI IMG/M metagenome (GOLD analysis project Ga0228711, IMG submission 177996) | Root nodule microbial communities from Medicago polymorpha collected in Santa Monica, California, United States - brown nodules | ecosystem: Host-associated > Plants > Roots > Nodule...
CATATTTTGGTTGAAAAAATTTATGAATATTATTTCCGCTGCGAGATTATTAAAAATGTTATCAGTTGATGTTTACTTTATTAATAGAAAATTTTACTCTATTATTTAAGTATTTTACGAAGCGTAGCATTCCGTATACGTTGTAATACTCTGATTTACATATATGATTTACATTGTTGGGAATACGGGGTGTTATTAATTATCGTAAACTAGAGGAACAATTAAACGGCTTAGGTTCGTATGAATGAACAGATGATTCGTAAGAGGTTTCAATTCAATTTCAGAAACGGAAAAAGACGTCAATTATTTTAATGAATATTGAGACTATGAAAATGTACAGGTCTACTATTGTTACATCAAAAGATGACGAAAAGAAGAAATGCATCTATGATGGTTGGATTTAATTTGCATCCGATAACGTTTCGCATATATAAGGGAGACAAAATTTGTTGTTGTTTAAAGTTTGCTTCGAATAGCTTATTTGTTGAGATAGCTAGACAGCTTCGTAGAGTTGGAAGAAAATTAAAATACTATGTATTTTAGTGGATGTTTGTCTATCGGTTTTATGCTTACTTTTGAACTATATGTATTATGCAATATAAATAGAATTCAGTTTATATGTCCTTTATTCTTTTAGATTGGAAGACTTGTTGGATAGTGGGACAAATATTTTATGACTTTTGTTGAGTTTAATGTGTTTGTGTGTTGTGATTTTTATGTTCACACAACTATTGTTAATCAATAATCATAATTATCACATAATTTCTACCGTAATGTAGAATTAGTTTGTTATTGTCGTTTTCAACTTTGATTAAAAATTAATTTTGCCTTTGTAATGAAATCATAGTATTTAAAGTGTCATGAACCGTGCATCGCACGAGTTGGGACACTAGTATCCATCCAATCCATCCACTATAAAATTCATCCAATCCATCCACTAAACAAATTTTTTGTTAATGGATTGGTTTATATCCATCCATTTAAAACTATGGATGGATTTCATCTATCCACCTTATTTTCAAAATCCACTAAATCATCTCTTTAAAAGTAAAAAAATCCAATGGATAATTTCAAGTAATATTAATCTTTTTTATTTAAATAATTATATATTTGATAAAATAAAATAAAATTTAATTATAAAATTAAAATTTAACAAAAAATTGACCAAAAAAAAAGGAAAAATTAATTTTTTAATATTTAAATAATATTAATTTAATTTATTATTAAAATATTATTTTATTATAGGTGCAAGTCAACGCCGGAGATCCGCCGTCGACCACCACAAGCCACCGTCAGAACACCAGATGTCACCGGTTTTTCGCCGGAAGGCCACCGTGCATTGCCGCGAAGTCGTCGACGAGCCACTGTGGTCAACGCCGATAGAGGTCGGTTGCCACCAGTAACTACCACTTTTATTTTAAATTATTTAATTAATAATATTTAATATTTCTGAATTATTAAATTAGTTGGGCATATGTCAAAAATATTTCTGGGCAGAAAAAAAATAACTATTAGGCCTTGTTGCATAAAATTAATTTATATGGAATTCACTAAAAAAACACTTCAGTAAATAATACACCTCTTCAAAAAAATAATACACTTTGATTTATGGATCGATTGGATTATCCATCCATTAAAATCTAATAATTGATGGATTGAATAGTTTTTTTAAAGAAAAAAAAAGTGGATTGTAATGGACTAATAGACTTTTTTGGTCCCATCCATAAGGATCCAAATCAATATCCATCCAATCCATCCATTTTGTCACCCCTAATTGAGAGTTTCCAGAGCAATTAGGTGAGTAATGTTTATGCTTAATTATTGTATATTTAGTTGCCCTAATATGCGTTAATACTGTTGTTGTGTTTGTACTGAAACTGGATGGTTGTTTTTATATGATTTGCAATCGGTTACACAAAGTTCGGCTAGAGAAAAACTGAAAATTTTACATTGTAAAACCGATTACGCATACAGTGAAACTGGTTACCATGTATGAGAAATGTTGAAAACCTGTTTTGTGTTGTGTAATCGGCGGCCGAAGTTTGTCGAATCACACTGATTCTTCATGGCGCAAAATTACAATGATTTTGACATAAAAATGCATAAAAAATGACTAAGAAAAGAGAGATGACAGAGAGTCATCAATACTAATATGACATTTGGTATTATATGTTACCTTTTACATTAACATAGTAAATATTTAGAATGTAATAAATATTTAGTGTATTATAATACACTAGCGGTAGTAACCATCGACTTTCAATATACATATCTCATTTGCCTTTACACATCATGTTTAAGAATCAAGATCCTATGCTTAGTGCTAATTAATGTGTTGTGTATGCCATGCAAGAAAAATGCATCAGGATAAATAGGGGTGGTAGAGCCCGAGTTTCATTCATTTATAAAACCCAATATCTCTATATTGTTATGTTATTTTTCAGCTTATATAGTTTAAGAAAAGATTGATGTCTTCAATGAAGTCGTTACCTACGTGTATAGGAGTCCCGACATGGCAGACACCAATTTTTAAAGGGGTGGGGAGGTCTGCATTAAACAATTACTGTATATGAGATGTTCATCGTATGTTCAGGAAAACTTGGGTTGGTGGCGAACGACGTAGTATTTTTTTTGTACAACCTAGTATAGTCTCTGTCATTTTGGTTAGTCAATCATTGTCATCTTTAGGGGGTGCTTATGGTTTACCTGATGTACTTTTCTTTTATTTCTTTTTGTGTGGTGGTGCAACTTGTTTTAGCTATGACAAATGAATATGTACAAATCATTTTGATGAATATATATGGAGTTGTACTTTTTCCAATTACATCAAATATTGTTATATTAAAATTTTAATTTTTTTTTGCATTTTTTGTTAAGATGTTTTGAGTATTTACTTAGAATTCCACCAATATGACATAACATGTATCATGGTCATTATCTAAAATCTAGATTTGACACAAATTATGCAACAGTTGTATTAGGATTCGTGTTCTTTATCTTAACATCATTTCTAATTTTTATTTAGTCAATCATCATGATGTGTACTTTAGTTAAGGGTCTTGATTTGTATTTACTAAATTCACATTTGAATTACGAAATCAAATCTAATCATGTTTTTTTTTATTTACAAAATCAAATATAATCATGTTAACTCTCAAACCATAATCCAAAGGCGCAAAACTCTCAAGAAAACGACCCCGTGTTCAGTTAACTCGACTTATAATTTTTTTTTAGAGTTTTGTGCCTTTAGATTATGGTTTGATGGAATTGCAAGAGGGGGTTTTCCATAAGATTTGGAAAAGTTTGGCACCGTCAAAAGTCTTGGCTTTTTCGTGGAAACTCCTTGATCGTATCCCCTCTCATGCTAACCTTGCGTTGCGAAATGTATTAAGCCCGGATTTACCTACATCTTGTGTGTTATGTGGGCGTCACGAGGAGACTTAGATTCACCTCTTCTTGCATTGTCGTTTGGTGGATAGAGTTTGGGTTATGGTTGCAAGTTGGTTAGATTTCTCTTTTATTACTCCTCCAAATTTATTTGTTCATTTTCTTTATTGGTCGGATGAGGCATTGAGTTTGAAGGTCAGCGGTGGCTTTTGGTTAATTTGGCATGCGACAATTTGGGTGCTTTGGAAGGCGAGGAATGACCGTGTCTTCTAGAACCAGGTAAAGGAAGTCGACAAGATTGTGGAGGAGGTCAAAGTCTTATCTTGGCAATGGTGTTTATCAAGGGAGAGGAACGCCTCGTGTCTCTACTATGAGTGGTGTTGGAGCCCAAATGAATGTATAAGGAGAGGGTAACGGTTGAAACATTAGTGTGATGTTGGAAAATAAATTGGAAGATTAAACACCAAGTAATTATACTTTGATCTAATGTTGTGTTAATTGAAAAAATAGAGTGTGGGTGTTGGTGTAAACCCTATAGACCAATAGTTTATGTTGAACTTATTTTATGTATCATGACTTTTATTATTGAATAAATATATGGCACTCTTTATTATATTTATAGTAATGTTAATAAAGTCCTTAGAATAGACAATTCATTTAATAATATATTAAGTGTGACTTAATCATGAGATTACATTATCATAAAGAACGTTATTCTTAAATATATTTGTAGTCAAGCTTTAATATGAATAAGGATAATAATAAAGCGTCGAGACTATTATGTATGTAGACTGATGACCGCATCTCATGGGTCATAGATATTAAGAGTAATATTTATACTGGATTGACCCACTGTGAGAATACTACATAGTATGTTATGAAATTGTCATAAGATATTCTCACAATGATAATAGTGTATATCACTCTTAGATCTGAAATCGCTATGATCCCTAGATGTTAACGTTGTCTGTAAAAGGATAACCATAACATTGGTTGATGGGTACTTGATGAATCATGTTGAGGGACATGAGTGTCCTTGATGGGATTTGTCCCTCCTCATAAACAGAAGTTATATCTTTAGGCCTCTTGATGAAATATGACTGGAAAACCGCATGGCCATGCCGAACTAAGTCAATATAAGATATTGGACTTATTCGTTATTTAGTATATTTCGGAATCAAGAAATATAAATATTGATCTATACAAGGGTGACAAAATCTATGCCTTGAGATCAATATAGATATTAGGACAAAGGAGTAAGCGTACACATAAGTATTATCATAGGATGGTTTCGTCAGATCACTTGACATTCTTGTCACTTGGGTAGCAATGATCTGTTACTAGATACCGCTCATTGTTTATAGTATGAAATATTAGATTTAATATTATTGCTAACGTGACTAGAACCTATAGGGTCACACACAAAGAACGGTCAAAAGAGAAATATATAAGTATGACTTATATAAGGGATGCGTTTAGTAAATAACGCTAATTAGTTAGCAGAATTCCTAAACTCGTTATTGGGCTTACTAAAGCCCAATAGTGACTTCTGACTTGCAGAGTCCACTAGGAGTTCTATAAATAGAACCCTGGTGCTGAAGTTTTTGGTTACACGTTTTTGGAGAAACTCTAGCTCTCTGAAACTTCTGATTCCTTGGCTAGCACCGAGTTTTGGAGGAGCACCGTTCGTGTGAACTTGCTAGAGGCTTTGTTGCTTGCTGCTTGCTTTGCTGTGATCGTGATTCCAGTTTTCAGTTTCCAACATTCAGATTCCACACTTCGAGGTAACAATCGAATCACTGATTCATGTGTAAATTCGTAATGATCCAAGGAAAGAAAATCAAAAATTTTATTCGCTGTTTTATTTTATTACATTCGATTTTCCTTCAGTGGGGGTCCCACATAAAATAGAACTCACACATTAGTAGTGTTTAAACTACGGTATTTAATTTTAAATACTTGATAATGATAAAAATAATAGTAATTATTATTTTTATTCGTGAATATCACTTTCCATAAATTTAGCTTATGGTGGTTGTGATAAGAATAAGAATTTAATTAAATTTCTTATATTTCCTTCACTCAAATCCAATAGGTTGTTTCCTCCACTTTTTTGGATTTGTTTCTTTTGATGCTATCCACAAGTGTTGTTGATTTGATTAATGGATAAACTCCATTTTAATCTTATCCATTAGAGTAATTGTTGTCGCAATTTTTGCTAAAACAGGTACAAAATCTCTATATAAATAGAGGACTCCACTCAGTTCAAAAAACACACCAAAGAGTTTCATTGAGTTGTCGGGAACTCTTTATCTCTTCTCCCTTTCTTGACTTGTGTTGACGAGTCTTTCTTCTCTTCATCTCATTTTTCTGTTCCTTTGGAATTAAGAGTGTTGTTAAGACCATAGTCCCTTTTTCGGTTTAATGTCCTTTAAGAATTAAGAATGATCTTAAAAACATAGTCCCTTCGATAATATATGTCCCTTCGGAATAAATAGTACTTTTAAGATCATAGTCCCTATCTGGAATAACAATGTCCCGTCGGAATTAAGAATGATCTTAACGGTATATAAAAATTATTTCAATATTTTTATATTTGAGAAGAAATGGTGGTATCACCATATTTGAGTGGTCGTAGTGTCATATTGATATTTTGGAGAAACGTAGAGTGACCTGGTCGTGACTCAACCTAGTAACAACTTCGGTAGATAATAGAATTTGGAAATCCAAATACAACAGTTTGGAAATCCAAATACATCGATAACATAGGTGGTCCTTTGTTCTTGAGGATGGTGGTTTCTGTAGTGGTTTAGTTTTCTATTTGCTGCTGCTTTTTTGTTTTTCTGCTACCTGTGTGTTGCCTTCTATGCGCCAGGTTGCTGTTTAAGGGGTTTGGCGGATAAGCTTGTATGGCTATCCATATCCATCTAAATTAGACTCTCTAACATTTTGGTTTTGACTACACATAAAATTGCAGTTTCTTAAATGATATTTGGTGTCAAACCCAAGTCTGAAAGTCACATAAAAATATTGTCTTTCCTTTTACCTTCTCTATTTAGTTTTGTTATGAGATTAATGAAATTTTTTAAAGAAAAAAAAAAATCATTGTCTATGTTTCTATTGCAGGAGAAGATTGTCAGAAAAAATATAATTTCATATTGCTTTTGCAGTTTCTACATCTTTGGCATGCACGTAAGAAACTCAAGCAACATCATATTTCACATAACAGAGTTGAGGGAAAGAGTCTATCGTGAGAGAGGAAAAGTTTCCCCAAGGTTAGGTCAAAATGGGTTCGGGTCGGTTTATAGGCCATCATGTTATTCAACCATTTTTTAAATGCATTTTTCTTCTTCTGAAAATACTCTCATATTTGGAGGAAAAATCGAAAATTCAATTTATTTTTTATGTGTACAAATGAATTAAAGTGATTATAAAATTCTTAAATATTAATAATATGATGTTTTTATCATGGAAAGCTAAAAGAGGTTAAAAATTGATGTTTTAAGCATTATGATTTGGCAAAGAGTTGTTTAGAGCTTAAAACCTAATCAATGATACCTAAAAGAAGTTAATGGTGCTTATTATTAAGATAAGATAAGGTAAGATACACATAAAGTCATAGTAGTAAACTATGAAGCATGGATACGACACGGACACTGACACGCCGATACTGTTAATAATTTGAGAAAATTACATAATTCAATGTAATTACAAGTGTCGTGTCGGACACATCCCGAAGAGTGTCTGTGCTTCATAGGTTATAAAACTATTTATTTTCCCATCAAAGAAGTAAAGTTCTTTATTTTTATCTTTGAAAAAGGGAAATGATCATCACTAATATGTGATACAGAATATCTTCTGAGATAGCCAGTTCATTCCCCCATTATTTGAAAAACCTAATAGCTCAAACCATGTATATTCACAGTGGACCTTGAGGAAGTAAATTCTGGAGACAATACAGAAGTACAAAATAATAACTATGGTGACAAAGTGACAGCAAAGACAAGCAAGTAAATGAGCACAACAGCTAGCTGTAGGCCATGTTACAATTAATATTTGAAACTCTATACATAGTAGTTGTTCATTTTTTATGCTAGCAAGCTATATAACCTTATCACTTTGTTATAAATTTTCACATGACTATAATAGTGACTAAATGGTACTACTAGTAAATTAGACTGAATGAAATTTCTTTTAAATTACGCGTCAATATATACATGATTAGTGGAAATGAGTGTGTTTAATTTGTAGTCTATGTTCTTTAAAAAAGAAAAATTGAAGTCTATATGCAACGGCTGCAATATTGTAACGTACTCCCTCCGTTTCAAAATGAGTATCACTTTAGCCAATTACACACAGATTAAGGAATGGAATGAAATAATCATTAGACATAACACTTTTACTAAACTGCCCTTATTTTATAAGAAAAAGATAAACTTAAAGTTGCATTGAAAATTGTGTGAGAGAAAAGTTTGAGTATTTATTGAGGGTAAAATTGGAAGAAGTTGTATTGAAAATATAAAGTGACATTCATTTTGAAACAATTTCTTTTGGCTAAAGTGACACTCATTTTGAAACGGAGGAAGTATAATGCTATTTTGTACGAGATTTTTAAGTTAGATTATTGTACCAATAAAGTTAATTTGGAGTTTGGACTAAGTCGAGGTCTAATTTGAACTCGTCTAAACAAAGATTCAACTCTTATTGTTGCTTGAAAACTTAACAAACTACGCATATAAATGAGGATTTAGTACCCCTTTAGAAAAGGTATGCGTTATTTTCACTACATTTCACTCACCCCATCCGATCCTCAACTCCGACCACTACAGAGACACACTTTCGATTGGATCAACTGCTGAGCCAACAAGGTTGGTCATTGATGATAAAAAAGTAGATAATATCTTGATATTTTCCGTGATAAAAAATCTAAACGGGTTAGATTTCAGGGTTCACCGTGATTAAAGCAAAACTTTAAGATTCAAAAAATGTTAACAAAAATACTTAAAAGGTTATCTACCTATGAGGTCCTTTAGCCAAGAGTGGGAGTTCAACTGAAATTTTTGCAGGATGAGTTAATTTTTTTTTCAACTAAACAAATTGGTAATACAATATGTACTACTTGGTAGATATAAATACCTATGTCACCAACTCTTTTAACCATATAAAACTTTTTCTGACCATTTCGACCCCCCAACTCATCTAAACGTTTTCTTGACATACAAAGGACAGTGTACTACAAATACAAGAGACTTGGTAAACGATACAGCAGAAAATTTGTTTGGGGCTGTTTCCTACTGTCTCTACTACTACTCCTTAATTTTTCAACCACAATCATTTATATACATCCAGCTGAATCCTACAATTGTTTTAAAAATATTTTGAACCTTTGTTTGAACATATGCATCCAAATAAGCTTTAAATTGTATGAAAAAATGTAGCAAGGGAAATAGAAAAAAGTGGGGTGCAGAAAATAGCCCCCAGTTGTTATAATGGATTATAATTAAGTAAATTCTCAACTTGATCTCGAATCATGTCAATATATTTTTTAAGCGAAATAGAAATCAAAAAATTAAAATAAAAGCAAATACAAAGATTGGGGAGCGAAGGACCTGACTCAGTACAGCCACACAATCAAACCCTACAAGTGATATACAGGTGAGCACAAGAGTGGAACAAAAAGGGTAACAACAATCCTAAATGAGTTTCAAACAAAACCCAAAACAAACATGATCCAGTACAATTCGGCGAACCCATGTATGAGCGCGGAACTGAATTGTAACAAATTGATATTTTGATTAAATGGGTCTATGAAGTTTCGTAATTTTAAATTAATCAAGTTGGTCTCTCCACGTGGATATGTTATCAAATTCATCGCTGACATCACCATATCAAAGTCATTATATTTTTCGCAAGAAAAATGACATGAACACTATTTTTAAAACTTTCTTTAACATTTACTCTCTCACTCTCTTATTGCGCGTGAGTTTCACCACTTTATGTGATACCCATATAGATCATAGATTTCATCAAACAAGTGAGTGATTGTTAGAGAAAGTGTTCGAAACAAAATGTTTCCAACATTGCTCTTTTCTGCAAATACTAATGAGACAATCACTCTCAAATCATTTAAAATTTTAATAACGTAAAAACTAATTTGTCTTTATATTCTATTGAGACAATTCATTGTGTGTAAGACCTAGCTCAGTTGGAGTTTTAGCGATGTTTTTGATGCGGCCTAGGAATCAAAAGAGAGAGTATATATTGTTATTTACTCTTAGCAGTTCACAACTATATTGTAACACTCAAAATTTATTTGAAGAAGTCAAACTAGTCTAGTGTAATTGACATCGGTGAGTTTTCCACCAGACTAACCCAATGAGTTTTTTGTAACGCTAATATTGCATTTAGAACTCAATTTTATAAAATTGACTGGTAAGATAAGAGTTGTTTAGTCTTTATAAATTCTTTACTAAGCTTGTTTCTATTATGTGTGAGACTTGAACGCATGAATCTGCAACCGCGTGACCAAACTTAAAGGCTTGTTGGTTGGGCAGTTCTTACAATGAGAAAACAGAAAACTTTCACTCATCATAACTGCATCCTTTCTTTTTAGGTAAAATTGCAATAACAGTTAACATTATCAGTAATATTAAATCTTGCATACTACTTTAATAGAGACATATACATTAGTATCCAGCCCTCAGATCGAATCAATCCCTTTTTATATGTACGACAATCGTAGCAAAAGTTATTTAATTTGCCACAACAAATATCACAATAATTGACCAATACTTGGCATGAGTGGTAAGAAATTTGAAATTTTTTTTTCTTCAGTTGCCATGATATCAATACGAAGTTTTCACGATCGCTTAACAGTGACTAATCTCTGTCAGAAAATCTGTGGAGTGCACAAAGTGGATTCTCCACTCCCAACCAGATATTTTTCATACGCATGAGCGAATCGAACCTATGACCACATGTCTAAGGGGTCCAAGTCCCTTGCCACTTGGAACAATCCATTGTTGGTAAAATTTGATCACATTAAGTATAGAGAAAACTCGATGGAAAGGGAGGATCACAAACATGAATTCCATGCGGTCAGGAGATCTTGCATTCACGCGCGCACTCGGAACATCGGTGACTGTTCGATCAAGATTAGACGATCTAAGTAATGAGCTTAAATTTAAATTGCCTGGTATTGAGCAAATGGTCATCGATATCGTCAATGCATGAATGTGGGATTTTCCTACTATAGGAGAGTCAGATCCAAGAAACCACCTTGTGTGTTCAACCGATTTTTTTATTGATATTAATTCCGGCCAAAAGACACTAGACACTCCATAACTATATTAATTATAATTATTAAAACAATATCACAATTTGTACCAAAAAACAAAAACAATGTCACAATAATTGAGCACTATATATAAGTGACCTAACTTCCTCGTTCATATGCACACTCACCACTCACTATCAAGTTGGGGTTAATTTCTTTGAGACATTAATTCCAATGGAACAAAAAAAACAAATGAATATAATTCCTTCAATATTTCTTTGTGTGTTGATCACCTTGAGCATTGGTGTTCAACAAATTGAAGCAAGAGCATTTTTTGTCTTTGGTGATTCTCTTGTGGACAATGGAAATAATAACTTCCTAGCCACTACTGCTCGTGCTGATTCATATCCTTATGGAATTGATTCTCAAACTCATAGAGCTTCTGGTCGTTTCTCCAATGGCCTCAACATGCCTGACCTTATTAGTTGAGTGCTCATTTTAATATATTTTTTTATTTATGATTATAATTTTCAATTATATATAGTTTCCCTAGCTTTCATCTAATATATTTTCTAGCGCATGTTTTAATTAATTGACTATATATTATGAATGTGATAGGTGAAAAAATTGGGTCAGAGCCTACCTTACCATATTTGAGTCCAGAGCTTGATGGTCAGAGGTTACTTGTTGGTGCTAACTTTGCTTCTGCTGGGATTGGAATTCTCAATGACACTGGAGTTCAGTTTGTAAGTTGCATATAATTTACAAATAAAAACGTTTTTTTAACACAAAAAAGTAGAATTTTCCTTTCACATGGTTAACCACAGAAATTAATTTTCTCATGTTCATGTGTTTTAACCTAAAATCCATATCTTATACTATTGGTACTTTTGTTCCTAAATATATATGATTTTCTTGAAATCACTTGAATTAAAAAAGTTTTTTTTCTCTGAGAAGTTGAATTAAGAAACTTAGAAGTAGTATTAAATTTGTTGAAAAATTATATTGTTTTTTTTTTCAAGATTAGTGATAGAAAGTTAATTTAATAACTTATTTTTTCAAATTAATTGTATGTATTGTTGTTAAAAAATAAAAAATAATTAGAGATATTGTAGTACAAAAAATATTAATACCATTAAAAAAATTAAAATCTATATCATATAAGTCACGAAAAATAATTTTTGGATCATACATTTAGGGAGAGTGTGTTCAAAATTGAAGGAGGACCGAATTGAATGATATAGTTTGAAAATGTGACCTCTCATTTATGAGAGGATCTACTCTCACTTATATTGAAAACGTAATTGCTTTAACATGAAAAGAAGTTAAGTTCAATATTCCGTACGTGTACAAAACTTTGAGAACAACAACAAATTGAAAGTGACTAGATATTGATTTCTTAATTACTCATTCTTATCCTAAATCCTAAATATAAAAATAAAGTTTGTTCAATAAAAGCCGATCTATTTGATCCAAAATTTTATCTGAAATTTGAACCAAATACATCAATAAAAATGTAGGTATTTGGTATAAAATGAAAAGAGATACTACTATATAATGATGGCGTAATGCAAAGAAACCCTAAATTTATCCGCGTAATGAAATAAATCAATATTGTGACACTGAACTGAACTACTACTATTTCTATTTGTATCTAATTATCTAAATATAATTTTGCAGATTAACATAATTCGAATTACTGCCCAATTAGCATACTTTAAACAGTACCAGCAGAGGGTTAGTGCACTAATTGGAGAAAGTGAGGCACGAAAATTAGTGAACCAAGGATTAACCCTAATAACTTTAGGTGGGAATGATTTTGTGAACAACTATTATTTGGTTCCCTACTCAGCCAGATCTCGTGAATATGCTCTTCCTGATTATGTTGTCTTCATCATTTCTGAGTATCGCAAAATTCTTATGGTATGTTCCTATACTTATGTGCTTCCCTTTGTTTAATTTTCATTATTTATTTTGTTTTTAAGTTTTGTCATTGTTATATTATTGTTTTTTATTTGAAATTTATTTATTTTTGTACAAATTATTTGAGATTTAGTATACGTTATTACATCACACTTTTTGGGTCACAATATAGGCTTCTCCCAAGCCCTAAAATATATGGTCAAACTTCAAAGTCACCATATATATAAAAACAGTTGAATGATAAGAACACACTCAAGAGAGGATCCATTTGGTTTCAATATGTAGTAGTTTTTTTTTTTTTTTGACAGATTCAATATGTAGTAGTTGAAT
>Ga0228711_1009723_pt1 | contig 12915 bp, 9 predicted proteins | sample MedpolnodulmetaG_2_FD_177996 | JGI IMG/M metagenome (GOLD analysis project Ga0228711, IMG submission 177996) | Root nodule microbial communities from Medicago polymorpha collected in Santa Monica, California, United States - brown nodules | ecosystem: Host-associated > Plants > Roots > Nodule...
TTAAAAAAAAAGGGCAATCTAAACGGGACCTAAATCTAACGCTTTTGTCTTTTCCTCGTTCAGCTGAAGTACTTTTGGCTTTGAATAAAATCTAACGCTATACACTGCAACTCTTTCCTGCAACCTTATTTACTAATGTAACAGAAATTCACAGGGAAGATGAGAATTAAAATGACGAGACGAAGAATGAAAATACACAAGTGCTTGCCATTTATTTCCCAGCTAATATACGAGACTAACTATTAAGGTATATGGACACTTGTTCAAATGGCTTCTTCATGAAAATTGACAGTTTAAACAGTAAAGCACGTCTACCTTTTGTGAATTTGGATCCTCTCAAGTATTTGAGAGCTCCATTCGGAGAGATAGAGAGAAAAACACAAATTGATGGATTGAATAGTTTAATCACAAAATTAACTACTCTCTCTCAAAATGGACCTTTTGTATGCACAAAAACTAAACTCAATGGTCTGTCCATGGCATACCATGTCCACATGTATGAACAACAGTCATCAGCAACAGAAATTTATGATAAAAGATTCTTTAGTGCAACAAGGTAGAAGTGAGAACCGACACAAAGACTTGTTAGTCATGCTCGGTGCAGAAATGAGAACACAGATTGAGAAATGTTATTGAATAGAAGGTGCCATTAGTACAGAACAATTGAAGAAAAGCTCTTAAGAAAAAGCTTATAACATTAATAAAACAACGTTGTGCATAAATGACCATAATGGATCATGTACCTTTAAAATTTTCAATCACATTTCAATCTCCATGAATTAATTTCAAGTCTAACAGGAAATTAGAGAAAATAATGAGCACCCTGAAGACATTTGTTTCAATTCTTTTTGGGGAAAGTCAATTTTTTAAAAAAAAATCTCAAAAAAACCAGTTAAATTTAGTACTTTTTTTCAAGATAAGCTAATAATCCACATACACCCTCAATCAAATAAATAATTGAATAGAAAAACAAAAAATCAATACCTCTGGGTCTCACTCATGTCAATCTATGAACAACCCAATAAACAGGGTGGTGACATGTTAGTAAAATTTGCATCAAAAGGCGTTGTTGGTTTTATTAACAGAAACGGAGGGACCATCAGGCATCAGAACATGAGAAACCCTGTTGCCAATGTCCAGCCCCTGAAATTGGCCGATAGAATCACTTGACAACATTTCTGACAAATCATATGAAGTGGGTAGATCAAACTGAGGCTGGTGGGGATTGGATCCATTAGATGAGAGTGAATGAAAATGCTGCATTTGCATGGCCCTAAGTTCGTTTGAACCATGTTGTGGCTGGTGCATGAAGGATGAAGCTTGAGAATATGAAAGTTGATGCATTCCCAAACCATAGGTATCAGCATGGGTTGGTACCTCTCCAGTAGCAAGCTTGAGCCTATCAACTTCGTTCTTCAATGCTTCATTTAGAGCTGTAAATTTTATAATAACAATTATTTTTAAAACTGGAGGTTTGAGTAATGTAAATGAATTGTATGTCACATATAAGCTGAAATTTTAACAAAACAGAAACACTACTTTTAGGTTATTGATCATGTACAATGATTTGAAAACTGGACTAGTCATTGAAGTAGTGAAGGTTTGGATTCATGGTTCATTGGTTTAACCTTAGTTGAAGTAGTGATAAATGAATATGGTTTTCAACAATAAATTATATATTAAGTGATAAATTGAGCTAAATTAATAAGATGTCAAGTAAAATAAAAATTGAAAGGCTTCAATCACTGTAGTATCTTTTTTGATAATATAGGCTTCATTGTATTTTTTATCTCTGTAGTTTGGTAGATGGGTGATTTCGGTATCTACAGCTTCAATTGTTTAAGCCAAGTCACCCACACTTTCCAAATGAATGAAATCTAGACCAAGTGTTAATATACCATCCAATTACTAAGAATGTAAGCTATGATGAATGATATCTTGTAATGTTGCAACAACTTGAGCTGACATGGCATGGCACAAAAAAAATTACATGTCAAGGCTGTTGTTGTCAATGCCAGCTCATTTTGTTTGTAATTGGATACAACATTTATCCTTTAAATGGAGTACCATGTCATCTGAGACAGTTGACATGTCACAAAATATAATCCACGTAGACTCAAATATTAATAAATAGACAAAACATTAATGTTTGGACTGAGTTCATTGAGTTGAAAAGTATGAGGATTAGAAACCGATACTACAAGATAACTTATATGCTCTAACATAATATAAATAAATGAAAGAGATTTTTGCATATTCTAGAAACTATAGGAAATAAAATCACCCATCTACCAAACTTAAGAGACAAAATTACAACTAAGTCACATTTAAATTACCAATGCTTTCATTAATTCAGGGTTAAACTAAGTTAATGGCCTTTCAAATTATACTGATACAAAACAACAAAAACCAGCAAAACAAGAAAGAAACAGGGAAACAAAGTGGAGCATATTTGCATGGCTAAAACATACCATCACATAGCTTAGCTTGTTGCTCCATGGTTTGTAACCGAAGCTTCAACTCGGTATTTTCACTCGACAGACCAGTTGTATCTCTCTGAAAAAGATGTAGTTTCTGAATGAGTATGTTTCACAAAACATAAAATGAAACCCACCACTAATATAAGGAATTTAACAAACTGGAAACCAAGTTCAATTAAAGGAAACAAAAGCATGTCCATTTTGAAAAATGAACGGCTACAAGAGTGAAAAGCAAACCAATAGCCCAATGAAAAAAAAAATAACCAAAGGATAGGGTAACTGTTCTGGATTGGACTTAGAGACTCCCTCTTTTTTTCGAAGGCCCGGTCCACCTGTGAATATGGAGCCCAATTCAATGTTCCCACACACAGATTCCTCAAACAGAATCTTCATATGACCATAACATCCCAACCATCATTAATGGCCACAACAGCTACGTGGAAGAAACCCGTTTGAGGTTGCCTTCCATAACGGTTTACCATAACCCCTCCTCGGATTCCTTCGATATATATGCACCATAAGCATTACACAAACGGTACACAATTTCTAACCTAAATAATTCTCGCTCTTATTGCGCTCTCCCTAACTTAAGCGTCAGAGTGCTTGCAAATAATACCCCTAATCTCATCGCTACAGAACGCTGCTCTCCAATTCGACCTACCTCTATGATCAGACTTATCACTTACTATTCTTGACATTAACTACACAGCCTATTTGAGCTTCACAAAAAGTATATAATCATGTTGAAATCCATTATTATCTCTCATATTTGTATATTTAAACTATACATAATAATAATATTTTGATTCAACTTAGGCAATGATAAGTAATAACCTGGAAAAGATTTAACTGAGCAGAAAGAGTAGTTGCTTCAGTTTGAAGAGTATGAATTTTCCTTTCAAGTTCAACCACATAACAAGCTTTCCTCTCTTTCGACCTCGCCGCAGATTGACGATTTGCGAGAATCCTGAATCAAATCCACGATCTATAAAAACAAGTTCAATTCAATAAACAAAAAACAAATTCGAAAATTGCATTTAAAGAAAGACCTCTTGGCGCGTTTAGGATCAACGGTCCACAATTGAGCAAGTTTATCAGGAGACATAGCTTTCTTAGATTCGATTCCTTCAGACAACAAGGAAGAAGATGTATCAGCGGAATTGCTACGGCGGTGACCGGCATTAGCGGCGGTTGGAGAATTGAGTTTGGATCCGGAATTATCGGAATCGATGTAAGAGGAAAGGAGATCGTCGTGTTGTTGCGGTGGTGGTGGATCTTGGAACTGGAGCGGAGAAGCGTCGAAGTCGAAGGGATCCATTTCGAGGTCGAAATCATCGGGGATTCGGAAATGTACCTCCGATTGAGATCGACGGTGGAACGGGAACGACGACATCGTTGCGGTTACCGATCCGGTTTGAATCCCGTCTTCTTCTTTTCTTTCCGCTTTCTCTCTTTCTCACTCGCGCGGTTGTTTTCTTCTTACCAATAAGAGAAAGAAGGTTAGGTTCAAAGGGAAATCTCTCTACGGTGTTGTCACAAGATTATTAATGAAAACTCCGCCATCATAATAATAACACTATTATTACTACCTTTCTCCTTTGTTTATTTCTGCTATTTTCCCTGTATCTCTCTCTCTCTCTCTCCCGTTTTAGCTTTTTTTTTTTATATCACTAGTAAAGTAAACTAATAATAATAGTAATAACTAATGAGAAATATTGTATGACCTCGTCCGTTACATGCATCAAATGATGTTATAGTATTATATCCAAAATCATATTTTTATTCCAACTTATTATTCTCTAGATCATTTTTAATAGTTTCTTGTTACGACATGAAAGACGGAAATCATGCTAATACTGGAGGGGATTGGAAAAGTTTGTGGAATTGGAAGGGTCTGCAATGTATTCAAACCTTCATTTGGTTGAATGCTCATGATCGCATTTTAACTAATTATCGTCGAAGTAGATGGGGTGTTGGCATATCCCCAACTTGTCCTTGTTGTGGGAGTGAGGATGAGACTACTCTTCATGTACTAAGAGACTGCAATTATGCAACTCAGGTATGGATCAGACTTGTACCTTCAGATTGTATAACTGACTTTTTTTCCTTTGATTGCAGGAATTGGGTTTTTACAAACCACAACAAGCGTCGAAACAAAGATCTCAACTCTAAGTGGAAGACAACTTTCATGACTACTTGCTGATATATTTGGAAATGGCGGAACAAGACAGTCTTCGAAGAAAATTTTCAGAGACTGGAGAATCCCACAAGTATCATCCAAAAGTTTACTAGTGGTATTGAAGATTGTACTCTTAATCATTTTCAAATGGATCTTCGACACACTGAAACAATTTATATTGGCTGGAAATATCCTCAAGAGGGATGGATCAAACTCAATTGTGACGGAGCATGCAAAGAGAATGGAGATTGCTCGGGTTGTAGAGGCCTACTTCGGGATGCTAATGGTAGATGGATCAAAGGTTTTGTCCGCAAGATTGGCGCTTGTGATGCTCTTCATGCAGAGATGTGGGGTATGTACCTTGGTCTAGAGTTGGCTTGGAGGGACGATATTTCTCAGCTTTGCGTTGAAAGTGATTCAAAGTTGCTCATTGACATGATAAAAAATAATTGCAAGATGAATGGGACAACCCCTGTGCTGATTTGGCGTATTCAAAATATTTTGAATTGTAATTGACGGATTCAGGTTCATCACACTTTGAGAGAAGGGAATAGAAGTGCTGATTGGCTTGCCAACTTCAGCCTTACTATGGATTCTTGGAATTTTACTATTTTGGAGGCCCCTCCTAGTGAGCTCAATAGTCTTCTCTTTGATGACATCTCCGGAGCTTGTATGCCTAGAAATGTTCGTTTAATTGTTTAGTTTTCTCTTTTGGGCTTCGGCCCTCTCTTGTACCAAAAAAAAAAGAGTTTTTCTCTACTTCTAATAATTTGACTCCTCTTATCTGATCTTCTCTACTTATTACAAGATTTACAAGTCTTCTCTCTACATATCTAAATCAGCTAAATCAAGTTTCGTAATAAGATTGGCAGAATCACGATGAAATCTCACATTTTTGCCTAACTTACCGTTTATCTAAATACACACTAAAATTATGTGTTGTCTCTTAAAAAGGAAATTTCTCAATCTACCTCATATATGCTCAAAACTGCTAAAATAAAATACATAATCGAAAACGTGTTTCCAATAATTAAAAACCACATTTTTTTTTTTTGAGTCAAGTAGCCTAGTGGCTAGAATTCATCTTTTTTTTAAGGTGAATAAGTGGGGTGTTTGGGTTCGAACCACATTTTATGAGATGGAATGTGGATTAAGAAATTATCAATTAAAATTAGACAGTAAAGTTCGGGTTGGAATCCTCTTTGTGAAGGGAATTTCCCTCTACCTTTCTCTCTATCTCTCTCCTACAACACCCTCCCTCTCATCTGATTTTCCTCCTTCTCTTTTTCATTCTCTCTTAAGAAAATACCTAAAGTTAAATGTTAAGGGGTCCAAATTTAGAGGATCCCATTCCGTAAAGTTATTAAAAAAAATGTATTACAAAAACAAAAGGACAAAATGATGAAAGTGTGGCCAAACATGAACACTGAGTTGAGGTTTCCACTGAGGCACGACTCATTATAAGGCCTAACATACGAGCATGTGAGTTGGGGTCCTCAAGTCAGTGACATACCCATGTTAGTTACAGCAGGCCATAATCATGGATTTCACCTATTCTTATGTTAAATAACCATGCATATAGTATAGGTTCAGTCAAAAAAAGAAGAGGTTCTATCAACTTTTATTCTTAACATTATCCTTAAAAAAATTGATTCCTAACATAGTTCAGTTGATGGTGCCTGCTCCAATCCCTATTCCTTCCGTCTAAAATATGCAATTATACCTAATACCTTCATGGCCAGGCTTGATTCACAAATTATGGAAGTATCAAACAATGGCCACATTAATCATCTAACTAAGTATGCACACTTTTTTTAATAAATAACTAAATAAGGTAGATGGAAAATTTCCCGTGACAAAAAATGTGTGTGAGAGGCCAGCAATTTAACAAAATAGGTGTGAATATGTCATGAGTATTGATGGAAAACATTCATGTGTTCTGGCTGTGGCAAATGTGAAGGTGAAGTGCAATTTTGGACCATTTTATTTGCCATGGAGTGGACCTTACCCTTACCTTTGGGGTTAGGCAGTAGCCCATGATATGCTCACTCTTTTTCTCCTTATTATGCCAAACGGATAAACCTCAAATCCTCAATCCATATTTGCAATAGACACCATCATATCCTTACCTTAATGAAACGTTACCTTCCCATCCTTTTGTAATAATTGAAAAATACAACAATGAAATTTGTACACTTATTACAACCTTTCACAATCGTCCAGTTCAAAAACCGTGAGCTGTTACATTTTGTATACATCCAACTTCTCTTTCAGATACACATTCCTAACTTGGACTAAATCAGCATAATGCCAAAGAAAAACAAACCAATGAAATACTATCAAACACTGTATATAAATACAAATAATAACTAGCCAAAGTAACTTTAGAATTTTAAGTTTTTTTGGATTAATAATGCACCAATATAAAGCTTTGGCTATAAATAGAATTGTTGTGTTTATATGGGGTATCTTAATACTTAATCATCATAAACTAATAATGAACGTTGGATGAGAATAAAAATAAAATGAAGGGAACAGATTGCTTTCTTCAACTTTACATTTATGGTTGAGTGCAGGAGTGGGGAAAGGATTTGGTACTGAGAATAAGTGCTGCTTAATTTAATTAAGCTAATTTTGATTAGGTGGGTTCAGGTGCCATAATTTCTTCCCTAACCTGATTCTACAATCAACAACCATCTTCATGTCACATACTATCAATGTCTCACTTCAATAATAGATGGAAGTAGACAACAAAGTAATTGTCCTGCTTTCATTTCCTAACATAATACTAATATCTATGTCCCTGTTGCTTATGAAACTTCTATAAACCACAAAACAAACAAAGCCTTACCTTCTTTTCTGTCACAAAATTTGAGTCTCTCATTTAGTGCTCTCAATTTAGAAGAAACATTCCAACTATTCATGTTGGAAAACATCACTAGCAAGGTAAAACAGTACTTCAAAAACATTTTGAACCTTCCTTGTCATGTTTTCTTCATAGTTCTTGTGCTTCTATAACAAAGTGGTTGAGTTGAGAACTTTTCCGATCTCAAGTTCACTGCACCGCTTTTCTAAGGTATTGTCTACTTTGGATCAAAACCTTTGAATCTACAATGGCTCTCCGTAAACGCCTCCACCGCCTTTTGCTTGATGCAGATTCAACTTCAACAACTGCATCAGGTTACATGAATAGGTCAAGGGAGCCTTTCACAACCCCGGGTGATTCAAATTTTGACACCAACATGGTGTTTATCTTGGCAGCTTTACTTTGTGCGCTTATTTTTGCATTAGGACTCAACTCAATTGTAAGGTGTGTTCTAAGATGTAGCAACAGGTATGCTTTTGAGACACCAGATGAAGCTATGGCTCGTTTAGCATCAAAGGGTTTAAAGAAGAGTGCACTGCGTAAGATCCCTGTAGCTGTTTATGGTTCTGGAGGTAGTAGTACTAGTTTTGCAGCCACAGATTGTCCAATTTGTCTTGGGGAGTTTATGGATGGAGAGAAAGTTAGAGTTCTACCGAAATGTAACCATGGATTCCATGTAAAATGCATAGATGCTTGGTTGCTTTCACACTCCTCCTGTCCTACTTGTAGACAGTCTTTGATTGAATATCCAACTAGTTGTGGAGCTGCATCTGTTCTGTGAATGTTGCTGTGGCTGCAAGGACCATAAATCATGTAGATAATGGCTTAGGAGGGCATGAGACCTTTTAGCTATGGAGGAAGTTGGCTGTTTGTGAGTTGAAATATAGCACCGAAACTTCAGATTGAAGGCGTGTCCAATGTCCAGACACATCCCCAGCACACTTGGTTACGCTCACTAACTTTCATTTTCTCAAATTATTAGTAGCATCTACATGTCGTTCTTAGTGTCGAGTCTATGTTAGTACTCCATAGGTTGAAATCAAACTCTCAAACATCTAAGTTCTTCAACGAAAAAAAGAGAGAAATGGTTGATTGTGGTTGCATTGCTATACTTGATATTGAAGTTAATCACGACCAAATGTAATCAAAATATGCTGAATTGCGGTTGTGATATGGTTGCCGTCTTAGGAGACATAAAAAACCTAGATTGTTTTCAAGGACTTTTTTCCAAAATCTGAGTTTAGTCTTCAATGTGGAACTTTTTATGTTTTTGGCGCACTTGTATCATACTATTATTGTACTAAGAATCAAAGATATTATAGCAGTAGGAAAAACTGTTGGAAGACGATTTCAGGGACCTTCAACATGTGTGCAAGTTTTTCTGACTTTTTGTTGTCTGTAAATAGATTGTAAGGAAATTATGCACAACTAGTTCGATACTTTGGTGACATTTTGTGCCCAGAAATAGAAGAGAAAATTTTGCTTCATTTTTTTCCTTACTTTTCTTTGTCACATTACATCTCTATTCCTTAATGGCTAATGCCATCCTTTATCATCTGAATTTAACTCAATTATGTTTTAGAACAAAATTAAGTTGTTAATTGTATGCTTCAAAAAGTTTAAAGTTTGTCCTCGGTCTAAAAAACTCAATTTCAGGAATCAAATTGAGGACTATTTTGTCGTGCTGACACCATCAATACAGCTAAAACATTGGAACCCTTTATTCTTTCACAGTACTATTGTCTCTTGTCAATCAAGCAAGGCTTAATACAGGTGCTTTCTGATTTACATACATCATTACAGAATCAAAGACTAAGGCATTTATCCAAATTTCCAAATGAAAATCTTGTATATAGTATCTACAAAAGATTTCTAACAAGTATCACTATATTAGCTAGACTTCAATTTTCCCTTCTATTTTTTTGCTTTTCACTGTTTATTTGAAGGGCAATATGAGTACAATTGTTACTTTGTTCACATAATGGAATCTTAATGTCTCTTCATCTACATACTCTAATTTCCTTTTGTGGGTTCCTTAGGCCCACATTATGGGGGAAAATTCATTCCACCACTACCTATGATTGTGAATATGAACAAAGTAATGAGAATGGAGGATAACTTGCTGCTTGAGTTTGACATTTTTTAAGGTATTATTCCAAAAGGACCACCAATTACCACTGTCTCTCTTCCCCTCCCCTCTTACCCAGCCGGTTGTTTTGTGACCTTCAAAGCTTTTTTTTATGTGGTCGGGGTTTGAACCCTGGACCTTCATTATTTTATGTATTGTCCATACCAACTGAGATAAGCTCACGAAGATTGTGACATTCAAAGCTTAGTATTCTTTGAATCACTTCAATACAAATTTCAAAAATTTAATTAATTATTTACCATGATTTTAAATTGAAATAATTTATATATTCGAAAATAGTACATGTTTTCTTTTTGACGGAAAATATTACATGTTATGTATTTTTAAAACATAAAAGGAAATACACAATGTATAAAATTCTTGACAAAAAAGAAAAACAATGTAGGAAATGCTTATATACTACCACTTGAAAAAGTTGGGTGGCCTATTATCTGAAACTCACACACATAAATATAAGATGCTGAATTCAAAGATGTCTAACCTAATAAACATTGTCAACTGAACTAAGTCTTACAAACTTTTTTTATAAGTACAAACCTCATTTTTATTTTGTCATTATTAGCATATGCCATTTTTTTTTTACAAACATATTCCATTTTTATATACGGGGAACGATAATAGGTGTCCATAGAGTACTTGTAAGTATATTAAAAATATAAATTTTATATTAGAAAATGTGAATTATATTTCTAAAAGAGTTAGAAATTGTTGATTTCAAGATATATTTATCAATCTTTTAACATGTACATTTAGGGTCTCTTTGTGAGTTGGTTTTTGAAGGGTTTTGGAGGGCTATGTCCATATTTTGATATATACTAGACCCCGACCCGTGCGTTGCACGGGTTTATTTCGATTTTCATATATAAGCATCATGTTCACTATATTATTAGTTGTCAACATGTTTAAATGTATTATGTATAACATTCCAATAAAGATTACAATTAGCAAAACGCACCGAAGTTGGAACTCGTCATACAAAATTTAAACAATGAGCAAAATTTAAACAATAACCTAATTAAATAGTTCAAAATACACATCAAAGGAAAAAAAGTTATTGTATAAAGTTAGTGTGAGAAACATATCAAGGGATTCAACCATAGAAGCCTATAAGGTCACCTACATTTTCATTTTTCAAGACACATGTAGAAGGAAAAAAGGGAAGAAATGGATGAAAACCGTAGACTTTTGGGTTTAGATTGCGAAGGAGGAAGGAGAAAAAAGGGTTCGAAACCGTTTGGCAAGAAAGGAAAATGAATTAATTGGTTTTTTGAAAATGGAGTTTAATATTGGATATCATGTAGTGGAAGCCAAATAATATCACAAAAATAGCAAGTGGCTTGGTGGTTAAAATGTTGTGAAGTAACCAACATGGCATGGGTTTGAATCTTTAGAGGGAGTTTTTTTCATAAATAATTTTCAAACCCCTCAAAAAAGGGCGGGATTAGGGTTAATCAGGATTGCTTGCAACACTGTTTAACATTTAGATGTATAAAGATTTAATATTTGTAAAAAAAAATAAAAGAAGAATATTATACATGAACGTATATTATAATTGTTCTGTGTTTAACATTTAGATATATAAAGATTTAATATTTGTAATTGTAACGCCCGTATTAAAAGAGTCTAGAATATTTAACACGTACGTTATAACTGATACTGGATACATTAATCATACAATGCGGAAAACAACATAAGTCGGAAATAGAGTCATCTCCAGTCATATATTACATTATTTTAGCGTAGCTAGTCAAATGAAACAGATGTAGCTAGTTTCATCCTGATACATGTAGCAAAAATAACATAACAACTACTAGATAACATAGCATGGATCCAATAAGCACGATCAGTCCAAAGCCTTCTCCTTACCCTTGCCTCGAACAACCTGCGAACCTGAACAAAGAAGGAGTGGGATGAGACATAATGCCTCAGTGAGTTCCACCTAAATCCTAGGCTAGAGGTGACACTGGGGAAGAGTCTATGGTCACCTCGTGTCTACAATACAACCTGACGGTTGATTATACGTGTGTGGGCTTGCTGGCCTAGACGGTCGTGCATACTAGAATCCGTCATAGGGTTCTTCTAAACTAGTTATATAGGTCTTGACTTATACTAAACGTGTCATGGCGGTTAAGGGAACCTAAGCCCGCTGTGCCGAGATACACTAACGTATCGGGGCCTAAATATATTCATGACACGACCTGAACCAGACGATCGGGGGAAACTCTAAGATCGTCATCGGCCTGTCTCCATGTATCGATCTACGTACATGAATCTGCATAGTCTATAACTGTCTAGCTGTATACTAATCATATTCATAATTATTATGTTAGCGGTTAGCGTTGAACAAACATTAACATCTGAGTTCATTTTACGGAATGCACCAGGTGGAGTAACCCCGGCCACATTCCACTGCTGACCGACTAAATTCCCTATCTGAGGGCTAGAGCCGGACTCCCTGGTTGTGAAGGTTCCCTATCTGAGGGCTGGCCTACCCAGACGTGGTCTGGAGCTTATCTGAAGCCACAACATAACTGTTATAATTATCTGAATATAATAAAATACATAGCTGATAAGTCTACTGTCATAGGAATGTCTGATGCACTAACTGAGTCTATGTCTGTATAGAAGCCAATGCTAGTACTCGACGATCTACGCCGAGGCTCTATTGTTCTCCCATCCTTAGACCTGTGTCCTACCCGGACCTAAACACGGAAAGTGTTGTGCTCTCATGTACCACTTACCATTGGAGAAACGCTTATGTTACTCATGCTTTCTATGTGTAAGACCTCGACGTGTGACGTATATTAGGTTCCTGATATTTGAGGGTTTAATTAAGATGCATAAGTGCACGAGGAATGACCCCGGCCGGCATTCTGGAACACATGAAAATTTTCAAAGGATGCTGTCAAAAGGCCCGGTCGCTTAAGCGACTGTGTAAGCGTGCAGTACGCTGACCAGTTCGCTTAAGCGAACACGTGAACGAACAGAGCTGTCCTCTCGACGTTTTGCACGCTTAAGCGAACGGTGCACGCTTAAGCGAGCAGTCATCGTCCCAGAAGTGCAGAAATTGCATTTTCAACATAAAAACCCCAAATACCAAGTTCTAACAACCCCAACACGTCTAGGGTACCTGAAAAACAGTTTAACAACAATGCATGGCAACAATTCGTACAGTTTCAACAAATCAATGGCAAGTGGAACAATTTCATATTTTCTAAAAACTAACTTTCAATCCTTCCTC
>Ga0228711_1009724_pt1 | contig 12915 bp, 4 predicted proteins | sample MedpolnodulmetaG_2_FD_177996 | JGI IMG/M metagenome (GOLD analysis project Ga0228711, IMG submission 177996) | Root nodule microbial communities from Medicago polymorpha collected in Santa Monica, California, United States - brown nodules | ecosystem: Host-associated > Plants > Roots > Nodule...
CGAAACATGTTGAAGTGGACAAGCACTTTATTAAAGAAAAAATTGACAGTGGTGAGATTTGTATGTCCTATATACCTACCAAAAGTCAAGTAGCAGATGTCCTCACAAAGAGCCTACCTAAGAGACAATTCGATGACATGGTGTGCAAGCTTGCTATGAATGACATATTCATGCCAGCTTGAGGGGGAGTGTTGAATATTAGCACATAATCAATCAGATTTTGTGTTGTTTGACTTATTATAACTGGTTGTAAATACTAATTAATTGTAATTAGCTGTATTAGAATTAGAATTTAAAGGGAGAATAAGTAGCATTCATAGACAGAATAATTTGTTTTATTTTCTGGCTTGACTAGCACTCTGCCTACAGTCACTTGTATTCTACAAATACCTCCTATGTACTGTTTTACATATCAATGAAATATAGAGCATATTTCCATATCATTAATATTTCAATTTCAAACATGGGGTTTGTATGCATGAAAAAGTTGTTGGTCTGACTGTTTCCTAACCACTTCACTGAATTTTTTGTTTTGTAGTCATGCTTATTTTGACACCCCATTCTTTTGTCATCCTTGTAGACTGGTCCCTATGATTGATAAGTTGATAATTGCAATGTTTGAATTCAAAATAAAGAATCCCTCCTCTAGAATGAGTGAATAAACTATTTTGTTGTGGGCTGTTCTCTGTGCAGGAGCATTCTCAGCGATTTTCCAAAAACTAGAAGAAGCCTTACGGAATAAATTTTGTACCAGATGAGTGTAGGGTTTTTGACTATTTGATTTATCATTTGGAATGGTGACCGGATATGTTACGAGATGCTGAGAAGTTCATGAGTGTTCATTTCTGGGGTCAATATTTATAGAAAGCAAGTCAGAGTAATATGTTGGTGTAAAAAAGGAAATATAGGGCATCAATGATTTCTGGAGACATTGTTTGTCCTAGAAATTTTGTACAGTACTAAACCTTATAAGAACAATTTCAGTTGGTTTGAGAATTGTACTTAACATGACTTGTTGAATTTTAAAATGTCAAACTAATTTTCCTTTTCTACTTAACATGTTTAGTACTTGCTACTACTGTGATCTAGTTTTGTGTTAAGAGAAAACGAAAGAATAACCTCGTGTCCACAGATCATATGCGTAAGGAAAACATTATCAGCCATTAAATCTGGCAGTGCATTGGTTATAGTATGCAACCTCTACACTCAAATATTGTTCGCATCACAATAAAACAACATCCAAGATATCGGTCGCCACTGCACTCACTGGTTTTCATAGTAACTTTCTGCCGTGAGAAAACACCTCAACCTCCAAAAACTATTATTAATTTTTAAGTACTTGCTGCTTATATTATACATATGAACTTTTCCTAACCAATTTGTAACCTTATATTGCATCATTAAGAAGTTAAAGCTCTAACTTATTCAATGGCTTTTGTTTAGTAATTATAAAATTTAAGTAACTACTATATAAGACAGTCTATAAGATACAACATGATTTGACTTTTGTAGTTATTGTTCGTGTGTAGTGAACTAAATTATTGTCAAAATCAATATAGAATCTGCATGTATATCTGTGGTTGAACAGAACAGGAGCCTGTGAAGCTGGACCACCCGGTAGCACTCCTCAAAACAGGTACGAGCCGATGCTACTAGGCGCTGGGAGCATGTTTTTTGTGTATAATAATAATACTTGATTAAGACAAAGACAATATATCGCACCAATTATTAAGCTTAATTAAAATAACATGGCTCGTGAACAAGGTTGTTTAATGACACATTTGTTTTATTCTTTATAATTCAATTCATACATACACTATCTTCATCACTGTCTCACTCGAAAGAACAGTCATTAGAAAGAACCCACAAAACATCTACTCACAACCCAATTTATTTTAATCAATCCCCCACCCATTGCCCGTGACACACACAAGAATAAGAAATACCACGTGAACGTTATGGTTTTGGCAATACAGCAATATATGGTTTTCTCATTAATCAATATATGGTTTTGTTCCAATTAACAATATAACCTTTTTTTTGTATCCCTTCATGCAATCATTTTTTTGGGGTACTTTCTTTCACTAGTTGACCTTTCACGTATAGATTATAATCATGATTTGATAATACAAACACAAATGACAGTCAAAATTAGTTCTAATTAAAAGCAAGTTTTAAGTTTGAGCTTAACTCAAACGGTGATTAAAATTAAGTTATACTTCATTTGTAAAATCACTTTTAAGATGCGTAAAAGCATACATTGTGATTTATACCCAAAAAAAGAAAAATACATGATACATTTGTGAGAGATTTCCAAAATATGGTTGGAAGTTTGCAATCGACATATATAATAATGACATATAATTGACCAACGTTTGCCTTGGCAGGTTGTGCTCTCTGTGGAAAGGTGTGGTGGCAAAAAAAAAATTATAAATATTTTTGATCACATAGAGGGCCAAAGCCCGTAAAAGAAAATAGATTACAAAAGTAGGAAATCTCTTAACATCAATATCAACCAAAAATGAGAATTGTAGTCGAAAGTTTAAATCTTGCATTTTTATTTTAGTTTATAACCATTATTTAATGGATAGAAAATTAAAAGCAAAAATTGTGTTTTTAAACCACAATTTATTGATATACTTGAAGTAAGTGTACAATTCACTTCATAAACCCCACATTATTGAAAAGAAGAATTGCAGTTATCTCTATAACTTTCAATTTACTTTGGAGTTATGTTCAACAATGAACATGAGACTGAGTGTTATGTGTGTATGTGTATACACACGCTTTAACAATATTTCTGCAATCATTTGTACCGAAAAGAATCGAATTTAAAAATTTGAGAGAAACACACTTCAATTACCATAAGTCTAGAAATGATTGTGAAGCTTTTTGTCGCAGCATAATGGGTTTGTAGGCGTGGGGATCCGTATCCATGTTGACGGTCGAATCTCTCACCTTCACGAAGTTTGACACTATATAACTTGGGGATGTTTCAAAATCCGCACCAGTCTCTGATGTTGGACTGTTTGGCTCGAAAGAGACGCTTTGCTTGTTGCTGTCGCAAGAAGCTGTTGGTTCTTGGTTCAATTTCGTGTTGACGGTTGGTCCATACACCATATATTAGGCATCCACTTGTTTTGATTTTTTTGTATCACCCGATTAGATTGGCATACACTTTGTGTGGAGTGACTGGGTTAGGTTTATGTCCCTCAGTTTTTTTTTTGTATTTATTTTTTTCCTTTTTTTAATAATATATATATGAGCATCTAACATAGACTGAAATCTGTAAGACACTCCAACTCTGTTGGACTGCTTCAATTCCTTTATTATATGTCGTTGGACTCTTGGCTTATAAAAAAATAAATAATCAAACCAACTTATCGTTAATTCGACGGTACTCACACAAATTCTAATTCACATGCATGCACTAAATGCATAATTGGTGCATATATATATATTTAATGGATCATGTTGAAAATATGGTGAGAAGTGAATATGGGATAGCATTTGGGTGATATAGAATTGGTGATATTGATCAACTATAATGTTATAAGTGGCTTTTTTCTCTCTCTTTCACAAAGATTGTGACATTGTGATTGACTAATATCACCAATATCACCAATTCTATGTCACCCAAGTGCTACCCGTGAATATATTTTTTTGACAAAATGGTAGTGTGATTTTATCCATCCCACCTTGATACCAAACATATATACACCCATAAATCGTTCAGTCTCCCTCCCACTATGAATCATCGTGGCATTGGATGGGCCCACATAGGAAACAATGAATCAGTAACTTAGCTCGTGATGTGGTTGAATGACACTTGTCTAAGATGAGAACCGCACAGTAGCACCTAGTGTCAGAGCACAAAGAATTTCGTCGCATCCTAGAATCAATGTTTAATTATTATTACCAATTTTTCTTCTGTTAATAACTTACCTTACGTTACGATCTGTGTTTGTGTTTGTTTGATTCAAGCTAGAATCCTCTCTCACCACAACCCGTGAGAGTGAGTGATACTACTACTACACACGTGACATGTTAAGACAAACATGCACGCATGCATGTTCAACAGTTTCATCAATTCTTCTATCATATAAAACCATAACCCTCTTCACATTCAAACCCCAACTCATTCTATTTGCACCACATTTTGCAATTACACACGTCGACTACTACATTACAAACATAACAAAAAAGAAAGACACTCATCATCAGGTGAATTCATATATATAAAGTTTTATATTATGCTTTTTCAATTAATATGATCTTCATTATTTGGTATTGAGTGGTAGTGGTAATTAATGTGATATATAGATAATGTATAGATAGAGAGCTAGGGTCACTCACTCATTCATCATCATTACTATTTTTTTTTATACAAAATATACTTTGGCATTTATTCAAAAATATTCTACCCGTGAATGATTCAATTTTTGTTGTCTCCCACCTAATATATGCTGCCTATACAATTCCTTGGCCACAACAAGCTAAACAACAACAAAGAGTCACGAGATTGATATCAATACCATATTCACCAATTTTGGACTTACTATTTTTAATTCATGAATTTCCCTAACATATATACGTGTTCACTTTTGAGTGGAAATATTAAGTTCATATATATCATAACAGTACGTACAAGCAAGTATTTGTCATAACAATATGAGTGTATTATAGGATAATTCAATTATGTGTATGTTGCTTTAAAATTTTGTATAGAGTACTGCCCTAAGGATAAGGTGATATGATAGTTTGATACTTTGATTAACTAATTTTGCAAGCAAAATAAAGTTTCTAGTTCATAAAATGGAAAGATATGTTTTGATTAGCTCAAATTAGAATGGTGGTTGGTTGTAGTTCACCATAAAAGTTTACATGTATTAATTGATCCATCATGATGCTAATTAGCTGTTGCTTAATCACTAAATCTTATACTTGATACTGTACGTATTGTCCTTAATTATTTCAACCAATAGCAATATATGCTACACATGCAGTATAATATACCATTGGTTTTGTTTTTCTGAATCTGCATGTGTCTGTTGGCTTCTTACTTACCAGGGGAAACCACAGAGAAACATGTTACATGCTTAAATCTTAATGAACAAAATTGGAACTAATTAATTAAAGGCACCAGTTTTATGAATGGTTTATTACTTTTGCTTATTTTCTTCAAAAGTATATTCATATGCTAGATTGTTTATTAAATTGACCAACTTATTAGAGTATAAGCCAAAAGTATTCACTGTCTCTTAAGGTTCAAATAATTTTTTGCATAGTTCTCACGAAGGAATGCATATGTATTATCATAGTTTTATTATTTTAAACAAAAGCAATTTAAAAATATAGAGAAAATTAAAAGAAGTATAGTTTGTACTTTTTGCTCGATTTTTTAGAAACTTTAGGCCTCATATGATGTGATTGGAATTTTCTGAAAATAATGGTAAGTGTATTGTATTTTTGAAGTATAAGAAGAGAACCAACCAAAGTATGAGGGACCACAAATAAAAAAAAGTGAATATTTGTAATAGCTACAAAGAAAAATATTGAAGTTGAGGACCAAAATAAACCCTACTAAACCTTCAAAAGTGCTTTCAAAAGCCTCCAATCGTATCCTTGACACCTCACATCCTAATATACTTTTAACCAACATAAACTTGACACGTGGCAACCTTTATATGCTTTGAGAAACCATTTATGAACAATCATATAGTAAGTTTTTTGAGTATAAATAAGAGATGATCCTTGCTAGACCAATCAATGTGCTATGTTTTTAACAATATACCTTAGCCATTCTTCTTTCTTCAATTTCAATCTCTTCCAATAATCTTTAACACAAATATTTCTGAAACAGGAATTTTTGTCTCTATATATTGAAACAATAATTTAGCAACATTTTGTTGTAGCACAATATTGGCACATACAAATTTGAAATCCTCATGGACCTCATTCTTTGGATTACCCTTATATTACTTATCAACCATAATTTGAGAAATGTGGATGGAAGGAACCACTTTCACACCAAGCAAAAGAAAGCATCTTCCCTTCTTCCTTCTAAGTCTTCCAATGATCCAGAAAATCCTTCCAACTCTTCTCCTAGTGTTCCTTCTGACCCTTATCCAAATGATCCTCGGGATTCGTCTTCGGACTGTATTTTCGATGTTACATCATTTGGAGCAATTGGAGATGGTTCAGCTGATGACACACTTGCATTCAAGAAAGCATGGAAAGCAGCTTGTGCTGTAGAGTCAGGGGTTCTTTTGGTTCCAGAAAATTACACTTTTAAGATCACTTCAATTATTTTTTCAGGTCCATGCAAACCAGGATTAGTATTTCAAGTAAGATAACTTTTTCAATTTCTAATTTCATCATATCATTTATTTTGTTACAAGCAAATTATTATTTCTTAAAATACATGCACAAATATCTACTTAATAAAATATGATTGGACGTATGTGTAAAACTGTTTTAACGTTAGTGTGAATTCTTACTATTATAATAATATGAAATTATTAACAAAATTGAAATGTAATCAGGTGGATGGTATGCTAATGGCACCAGATGGACCTGATTCATGGCCAGAAGCAGATAGCAGAAATCAATGGCTTGTGTTCTATAAACTTGACCAAATGAGTCTTAATGGTACAGGAACCATTGAAGGAAATGGAGATCAATGGTGGGATCTTCCCTGCAAACCTCACAGGGTAAACTTTTTTCGACATATATCCAAACATATATCACCATGTAAATGTTTATTTCTCTCAGAAAAATGTAAATGTTTATTTATAGAGACATTTTAAAAACTAATTTAAGAAAGTGACATTATAGTGTAATTTGTTTTACACGGTGAATGCCTACAAATTAATTTCTATTACTATTGTTGTATGCATCTAATGTTGATTGATACACACCACTAACCAAAAATTAAACTTGGCATTTTCAGGGTCCAGATGGAAAAACTTTGTCAGGACCATGTGGAAGTCCAGCTGTGAGTAAAACCATTCAGCTCAGTCATTAATTAATTCTATATGTAAATAATATAGGATGAAATAATTTTTTTATCTTAAAAATATAGCAAATTTTGATAATAGTCCTTAAAAATAAAATCGAGATGTTTTCATCCTATCAAAATTTTCCATTTTGTTTTTGGTCCCTAATGACCAATTTATATTTATGTTAATGTCAAAGTTATGACCATTTTATGTTCAACCCGTATGTGTCCATATTATATTAAAAAAATGTCAAGATTATATCAATTAGGGACAAAAAATAAAACGAAAAACTTCTGGGGGGACAAAAATATCCTATTTTTATTTTTAGGGACTAAAATTAAAATCCAGGGAAGAAAAACTTATTTAATTCAATAATATATTACTAGCTATTGTCTTAAAGTTGTTTTTAATTTTCATATTTGTAGATGATACGGTTCTTCATGAGCTCCAATTTGTATGTGAATGGACTGAAAATTCAAAACAGTCCTCAGTTCCACATGATATTTAATGGCTGCCAAGGAGTAATGATCAATATGTTATCCATTTCTGCACCAAAACTTAGCCCCAACACTGATGGAATCCATGTTGAAAACTCACAAGATGTTGGGATATACAACTCCTTAATAAGCAATGGTAATTAATGGCTATAATCCAATATTTACTTACCCTGTTTGATACTTTGTTTCTATGTTAATTTTACCATTTTTATATAATCAACCAGCTTAATATAATAACATTATTTGAACAGGTGATGATTGCATTTCAATTGGACCCGGGACTTCAAATGTGGAAATAGCTGGTGTAACTTGTGGTCCTAGCCATGGGATTAGGTACATTACATAATCTATTCTTATTTTGTTGATTAATAAAAATTAGTGTCACTACCAAGTGAAACAACATGGTTTGCTACAATACCAGATCCTAATTTTTCTATTCAAAATATTAAACTATTGACAAAATTTTGAGATGAAATATGAAATCAGTCTCCAATTTTGTCATGAAGTTTAGTGATGAAGAAAGTAAAGAGTAATAAATACTCCGATCTCAAATAAACATAAACTAAAATATAAGCAAAATTTAATTAACTTTTTAATCTCAAAATACCCTTTGATGAAACAAGTTTTCGTACATGCAATGAATGATCGCATAAAAAAATTAAGTAAGGTTAACCATTATTGTGTAGTTAATTAGTTTTTACATATAATTGAGATTTGAGGGAATAATTTCATTTATTTTTTTTCGTTAATGATTTTGATAGTCAATTTTATTGTTTCTAGTAGTACATGTACATATCAGCATGAGTCACTAAACTTAAATGTTTTGTTAATTTTGTACAGCATAGGAAGTCTTGGTGTGCACAATTCTCAAGCATGTGTCTCAAACTTAACAGTCCGTGACACAGTCATAAGAGAATCAGACAATGGACTAAGAATTAAGACATGGCAAGGTGGAATGGGATCTGTGTCAAATTTAAAATTTGAGAACATACAAATGGAGAATGTAGGAAACTGCATCCTTATAGACCAATACTATTGTTTGACAAAGGAATGTCTAAATCAAACTTCAGCTGTACATGTTAATGATGTTTCCTACAAAAACATTAAGGGTACATATGATGTTAGAACTGCTCCTATTCATTTTGCTTGTAGTGACACTGTTGCTTGTACAAACATAACACTGTCTGAGGTTGAGCTTTTGCCATTTGAAGGTGAATTGTTGGATGACCCTTTTTGTTGGAATGCTTATGGGGCTCAAGAGACTTTGACTATACCTCCAATTAATTGTTTAAGGGAAGGTGACCCTGAGACTGTGGGTGATCTTTCTACATATCAATGTAGTAATTAGTTAATCATGTATTAGTCTAAATTTGGTTGGTTAGGTAGAAGATATATTATATATTACATTAGGTATAGAGTTGTGAGAACAATTATATGTTTTATTTTGAAGGAAGACAACAATTATATGTTTTGATTGTTATATTTTAGTTTTTATGTGCGCCTCTTAGGATTCGTCCCAATTTGGGTGTATTTTCCCATAGTGAGCGATGAGTTGCTGAATTGGTTCATTTTTTTGGACCTACATTGTGAAAGCATGATTTTACATTTATACTTCTTATTATTATTATGTGGCTGAAAAGTGGCTGAAATAGTATACTTATTTCTCTCTTCTCTTAACTCATTTAGTTCCTCTCTTTCTTGTCTTTTTAGTAACTTCAGCATCTAATAAATTTCACAAGGGCCTATATTTATTTAGGTTCAACAAACCCTAAAATTTCAAAACTCCCAAATACGTGAAGTTGATGTTGTGTTCTTGCATACAGATTCTAGTTTTTGTTGCACATTAAATTTCTTCATCAATGAATGATCATCACAGGTTAAAAACGAATATGAAAATTTTAGAAAGATAAAAACATTCTAGTTTTTAGGGACTAAAATCGAGAATTGTTGTATTTGAAGGGTGAAAAAATTTATTCAACCCAAAATTGTATTCTCACGACAAAACTCAATCACATATGTGATTCGGCCAATCCTAAAACTTTAAGGGTACAGGGGCAACTAAAATAATAGTGTAGCCATAATCATATTATTATAATTTTTTAACAAAGAGATCAGGGGTACCAAATGAAGATAAAAGTGTAGGTTGGAAATTTACAAGAAAAAAATAATAAATTAAAAGGCAAATTCTTTTATGGATAACAACACTTGTAGGGATTCATTTCTTAAAAAAAATAAAATAAAATAAAACACTTCTAGGGATTCATGAACAACTAGTTAAAATATATAATACACCTCATTGTATGACAAATAAATTTAAGAAATGTTCCTTCAAAAAAAGTTTAAGAAATGTAATAACAAACAATACAAAAAAAACACCACTAACTATTTTTTTTTACAACGGACCAAGCTCTAGTCATAATAAACAACTAAATTTATTCTTTTGTTGATATAAAATTATCTAAAATTTAAACAACTTAAATCCTAAAACTAGTCATTATGATATTTACTGTTGTTGCGAAGATTCACGTCTTAATTGAATCAATTAACAAAAAATAAGCATTTTAAAAATCTACAGATCATAGTAAATGTATGTTTCATTCCGAATTTCTCCTAGAGTTTCTCTTGTTCCTTGGTTTGGAACTCATTTTCATAAAGAGACAAAAGCTATAAGATAATTAAACATATATTCCTTATACTCATGTACATGAAGGAAAAAAATACAATAGATAATTTTTTATCAAATAATTCACGCAACCATAAAATCAAGTAAGCTCCTCAAACATTTAAGCTATTCTTGCTCTAATTTTCTTATTAGAACCTCCATTCAAGGTAGCCCCAAATTTGAGATCAAACATCATGAATCCTAGACCCAAATACCATTATAGCTTCAAATCCAAAACATTGTAAAAGAAGGAAATTATACCCTATACCCTAACAATTATATTCACACCCTACAAACCATAAAAAAATGCCAATTCTAGCCCTTTAAAAAATTACACCCATTCACCCCATCAAATATAGTTCCAAATTTTCCATAATTTGCATCATGTAAAGAACTTTTCTGAATTTTGGCATCCAATATCGATTGATTCCAATCCTTCCCAATTGCACACAAAAACGAATCACAACCTCCAAAAGCTTAAAACTAAAAAAATAATCCAAAATTGAAGTTAGGAAAAGATATATGAGTATGAATTAGATTAAACGGAATTCAAAAGAAGGGATTGAGATGAATCTCAAGTATGACTAAAATTGAACGGTGATTTCCAGTTGTTGGAGATTTGCAGCTATGATTGAGGTTGTATGATTAAGGTTTATTTCATGTTGTTTGGTGTGGCATGTATTGGAATTTGATTGAGTTGGGATAAATTGGAATATGAAATTGATTAAATTGACATGAACAGTAATTTGACAGTGTTGGCATGAATTGGTAGTCACCCCTTTGAAATGAATTAGCCACAAAGTCCAGAAAGAGAAGTGATAGTGAAGCCCCCGCAAATGTTTTTCTAATAAGAGGGTAAAATGGACAGTTTAAAAAAAATGTAGGGGTGAAGGTATTGTACTCTCTTTTTCAATTTTATTTAAACTACTAAATATAAGTCAACGCAAAAAACATAATTTTCATTCCAGCAAAAGACTTAGTCCGTTGACAAGTAAACCAATTTAATCTCTAATTTGTCCCTTAGAGATGTAATCCTCCATATCGGTAGTGTGATGAGCGATACCCATCCTCCGCACCACCCTTTTTCCCTTCCCTTTTCGGAGCTCACCAACCCCTTTCCCCACCGTGTTTTCTCACCCCATACCTCTCAACACCACCACTTCTCACCATTTTTTCTTCCTTCTAATTGTTGTTCTTAGAGAAAGTGAAGAAAAAACAACCTCTTCACCACCACCATTCGTTTTTGATCGGTCGTTTACCCTTTACCACTGTGCCGTCAGGATCTCTGCAAGGTTTAAGGTTTTCTTTGTAATGAGTCATTAATTAGTGATTTTAATAGATTATTCAAGTCTGTTTTATTTAGATTTTATGTGTTTTTATTTCCTTTTTAGAACTATTTTACTTCAATTGCAAGTTATTTAATTTCATGAACAAATATTTCAACGATTGAGTCTTGGAGCAAAAGAAAGGAGATTTGGAGCTGATTCGGGCCAAAAATACGAAGATTTGGTGCAAAAATATGAATCCAACCACCAGAAGGCTTGGCACGGCTCGTGCTTCTAGTGGCACGGCCGTGCCACCACCACAACACTCATTTTGCTGCTTTTGCTTCTCGGACAAGCTTCCTGTTTAGTTTATTTTTGACCTAAAACCCATAGTTTCTTATGGAAATTATGGAAATAATTCTTATTTTTATAATGAATTAACAAGTATTAATCGATGGACCGAAAGGCGAAGTTTAATAGTTGTTAATTCATAATCACAAATATCAAGCGAAGGATCGAAAGATGAAGTTTTAATATTGGAACAAGTGAAATTAGACAAGGATTGCGAAACATGAAAATAGTCTAGCAAACCTTGAGACAGTAAAGTTTCGAGCTTCAAGGATTTCAATAGCAATCAACCATGAAAATAGGTGTGGTTGCTAACAAAACACACTCACTGAGACCGAAAGGAGATGTGATAGACTAAAGATAAACTTGTCTTTAGAAAATAGGTCCAACATAAGGTTCTAGGTTTAGGGTTTGGTTTGTGAAGGATTTGTCACCATGACGAACCAATAATCCCAAGGCGCTTTTATTTTTATATTTTCTTTTAAAACAAAATCCAATCTTTTCAGCTTGAACTCTCATCTAATCATTGTTGAAAGTTAATTGAATTCATAACTCCATGTCGGAACGATATCTTTTTATTACTACAACGGTAAACCGTGCACTTGCGGATTTACCCCATCACTTTGTCAGCCGCCGCCGTCGCTTTTCGAGCGTTGTTGTGAAGCTTTGTGGTGGTTTCTTTGTTGTTGCCAAATTATGTTGTTTTGGAGGCAGTTTGCTTTTATGTTTACGTGTTTATTGTGTTTTTGTGGTTGTTTTTGATGAGTTAACCTCTTCGATTCTCTAATGTTCTCAATTTGTTGAGATCTGCAGGCTTCAAGGCGTTATGTCTGCCTCCACTATGGTCTTGTTGTTGCTCGAAAGAAATTTTATGCTTGTTGTTGTGTTCAGAGAGCTGCAGGCACTAAGGTTTTGATATCGCGTTGGCGGTTGATCTATTTGCAATTTTAAAACCCTAACGCTCTTTGCAAATGTTCACTTGTTATATTTTTTGTAACTTGATTTCGCGCCCGTACGCGGGTTCGCTGGGTTGCGCCCGTAATGAGTGAATATTTGTTCGGATAGACTAGGGTCGATCCAATTGGTCTGTTTTTATCAAGATGCACTCTTGTTTGAATTATTCATGGGTCAGGTTTTATGCC
>Ga0228711_1009725_pt1 | contig 12915 bp, 5 predicted proteins | sample MedpolnodulmetaG_2_FD_177996 | JGI IMG/M metagenome (GOLD analysis project Ga0228711, IMG submission 177996) | Root nodule microbial communities from Medicago polymorpha collected in Santa Monica, California, United States - brown nodules | ecosystem: Host-associated > Plants > Roots > Nodule...
TTTTTATACAAAATGTTTTTTTTTTTTTTGACAAAATGGTTTTTTTTATTTGTTTTCACATTAATAGTTCCTAAAAAATAAGTATATTTATTTATCTTTCTAATGTTTTATACTAGATTTAGACCCGCGTATTGCGTGGTTATCGAAGTCCACAACAAAAGGATGCATATTTGTTCACACATATTACAACTCTCTAAATTGATAACGAAGTAAGTTAGTGATCGTTGTTGTCAATAATCAATAGTAGTAGAAGCATGTTAAAGGTTGTGAATATGTCTGAGGTAGTAGATATCAATTCCATTAAAAAAAAAGTGGTTATGTATATGAGTTCTACAATATTTTTATTTTTTTAAAATGTTTACATTAAGGTGTAACTTTTAATTTTGAATATGTACTGTAATCTAATCATAGTCAATTGTATTCAACGACGGGGAAATGCATGAATCTGTCCATTAATTTGATTTTAACACTTACGTATTAAAATATTTACGTTCAAAAATTTCGTTAACCCTGTTTGTTTTTGTAATGAGATATTGCTCTATAATCCATTATGTGTGAAGCAACACCTGGAGCAAAACTTTAAATTTGTTTAATAATTAAAGATATGTATTAGCTAGCATATCCATAATGATGGATGAGAGATGTATTAATTTTTGTGGGGAAAATTGTTATAATTGTTTTTAAAAGAAAAAAAACTAAGAATGAATGAAATAAAAGAGTTCAACCTCAAAGCAATGTAAAAAGCAAAGTAACGTTTAGAATAGGAGCTAGTTGAGGTCATCCTAACTGTTTTGAGTGTGAAATTTGATTATTTTTTTTATTTTAAAAAAAATAGTAACATAAGCTAAACTTTTTCAAAATTTGAGCCATGAGACCCACTCCAGAAGATCTTGTTTGCCTTGCAGGAATCCCTCTTCCAACAGCCTAACCTCCACAAACCATGGCCGGCAAGAATTTTTTTTGGGTTCCCAGTGGAATTTTAACTACGACAAGCATATCCTCAAGGGAATTGGCTATGTGACCAAAATTGATGATCTCACACTTACTTAAAAGAAATGAAAGGATTTTGGATCTCAAAAAGGTATTGGCGACTAACTTGTTTGAATTTTATTTCTAAGGACTTTATTGGCATATACTACTTGTATTTCGTTGCCAAGAGATTTTTTTTTTGTTTGGAGCTTAGCTCCTTTTTCTCACCAAAAAAAAATAGAGAGGAGGAAAGACATAATAGATGATGAGAATGTTGTTTATATATTTTGTGACCGTTTAGATTATATAAGTGAGGTGGCAAAAATAGAATTACATAGTATGCAAAAAAATTACAATATCCCTAACTTAAGATCAATGCACCAATGTAGAGCTTAACCTCTACTTACTCAACAGACAAGTAAATAATGCTCCACTCAATCCTTGCTTTGAATAAACTGACCAAGATCATTTCTCAGACACAACTACATGTTGACGTTGATAACCAGCATGCCTTTGCTGGATTAACGGTCATTACAAAATTAACAACATAGATTTGAATCTCTAATAAAGTACTTTCTAAATCTCTTATACATTCAAAATCTCAATAACGAATACTTTATTTCTTCTGAAAAATGGAATCTTTCTGTAATCTCAAAAAAGAAGTGCTTAAACTTCTAAGTCGTTGATAATATGAAGAAATATATACTTTTCTATGTATAGGGGTTTCACTTTCCTGATTTCATGTGAAACATAAGAGACTATGTTAGCAACAGCAAGAGGAAGTGGGGTAATCAAGAAAAATTGAAAATTGAATGAATGTTACTGCGGCAACAAGTGTCTTCCAGACTTCCAGTTGCACCTCACACAATGGAAATGCACATTTGAATCTCCGGCATCGTTGTCCCATTATAAGTTTTTTTGACTGGTTGTTCCATTAGAAGTTAGAACCACAGAATGACACTAAAAGTTTGAAGCAATTTAGAGTGGTATTCATCCAGTTTTGAACAAACTTGATGGAATCTGAAAGAAAAGAAAAAGTGGATAATCAGCCAATGATTTAAAAAAAGAAAACACAGGAGGAAGGAGGAAATAAGTAACATTTTTCATGTACAGCATACAAAAGAAAAATACCCTGCAAACTGTCAAACCGGAGGTATCAATCAAACTATCTAAAGTTATAGAATTCTCTCTCGCACACGAGTGACTAACAAATCCTTTTCGTCTTCAGAAGACAATAACTTTCACCCTACTGCAAAATGGCAGCTAGTATTTTGTAAACCTTGAAACCGAATCAATAAGTTGGCAGAGCTCAGTCGCCAAGTGGTACATAGTTTGTCTTGAAAGAAGTAAAAATATGTGGTGTGAAAGTTAATTAAATTTAAATTAATTGAAATAACTTAGCAATATACGTTCATTTTACAACATTCATAACTATATCAAGTCAATACTAAATCAGAGGGAATGTATTTTGTCAATAGACAAAGTTAAGAGACACTTCTATACACCACCAATTCATGATTCTCAAGAAGGGAAGCTGAATTTTACAAACAGTAAACTCAAAATCAGGAAGCATGGGATAACAAGTGGATTTTCATTCAGTTCTTGAAGAAAAAAACATGTGTGATTTAGTGACATAAATAACATTCATAAAGAAGAAATGCACTACCTTCACATGATGAGGCATAATCTTGACATCAAATGGAACATGAAGCCACGCTTCAGGTGAATGAAGAAGAAAATTCTCCGGCTTACTGGTATAAACATCTGCATACTGATGAATGTTATAAGCAAAAGCAGATTCTTGTCCTGTGCTAGTGAGGAATGTTGCTCCAAAAGATTCGTTAAACATCATCTTCATCTTGATCCGTGCCTTTTGTCTTTCCTCATTAAGTTCTTCTAGAAGTGATTTGCAAGCTGTAGTTCTCACACTATTAGCTGCAGTTGCATGCAACTTACCAAGTAGTTCCTGTATTATATGAAACTTTGCCTGCATTGTTCAACAGGATATAAGGCATAAAATGTGACGGCTTCAAGATATCTCTCCAAAAGTAATTACACTGCTAAAGTGTTAATTATAAGCCTAAAATAAAGAATAAGGAACTTTCTATCTATAATAACTACATAAATTGTTCATTTATACCATTTTTTAACAACGTTAAATCCAATTTTTTTATGACAAAACTGTAAATTAAATACACACACACACCCATTTACAACTCACATGTCAACTTTTCAATATATATTACCCATGTATAAGTAAAAGGTTTAAAACGGGATTATAAATTGTAACATATCACTATTCACGCCATAACTTATTTGAAGTACAAGAAAAACAATAACTTATGTCTCGGTGCTCTAAGAAAAGGCATTAAACAACTAGATGCTCATTTTACTCCGAGAAAATAATAGCAGTGTCCTCTGCTAATTAATAAACCTCTTATGCAAGATAAATAACATCAATTCCCATAAACTATTGTTACTAAAAGTAACAAAAAAACATCAAAGTAAATGTGCAAGTATGGAATTGCAAGGAAATAATTTTAGCAAGGACAATCTAGAAGGATACCTGCTCAGTGCGGTACGTATCTTCATTTTGCTTCTGTATTTCAGTCTGCATTGTTTAAGAAATAATACATATAAATATGTCAATGTTTCAGGTGTTGACAATGACAACAGTTCTACACGCATCAGTACCTCAATAAAACATTAAAAAGGGTAGCACTAAAACTCCCGCATATGCAGGGTCCGGGGAAGGGGTCCCACCATTTTGGTGTATTGTACGCAGCATTACCCTGTTTTTACACAAGAGGCTGTTTTCCAGGACTTGAACCCGTGACCTTTCAGTCACATGACAACAACTTATCATTGCGCCAAGGCTCCCCCTTTAACTTCAAGAAAACATTCATCAAGTAAAATTTAACTTCTTAAATGAAATTCCCAAACATAACTATCTTACCCATTGCATAACCTTTAAGATTCCTATTGACATTTTAACAATTACGTGTGTCTAGGACATCAAAACTTCAAAGTCATGGGATTACGTTCTAGCAAATGAAAGATAAAGTTGGCTATAACATACCATGAATGAGTTCACCCTTCTTCGGGCTGACGATGTAAAATGTCTAAATATATGCATATAATGTCTAAATATATGCATATACTTGCAGACAGGAAACAAGTTATAGTAGAGTATTAGCATGTTTACCAGAGTTATATGAAACTCGTGAAGAAGGAATGCTAACTCATGGTACTCATCAATATGTAGAAGACCCAGACTCATGATAGATAATGATTAGCAATGTAAAACATCTACATATAAATGGATTAGATAGCATGCATACCTCTAATTCATGAATGATTGCGGCTGTGCGCCAGCCTGCCTTTGAGGGCCCTCTCAAGTCGCTAAAAAGGTGATCTCCAAAATATATCACCTAATAAAAAATGTGAATTTTAGCATTCTGTGGCCTCTGTATGAAATAAACTTATATTGGAATAACGTATATTGTCAAATTGAAGTAAATAGAAGAAATATTGTGAAGTAAATAGAAGAAATATTGTGAAGTATGGTTTATAAAACATTAAATAAAGCATACCTCTGGGCCTTTCCACTTGGTTATTTGAAGAAAGGATTTGAGGCATCCATGATAATAAATTTTATTTGGAAGAAATTCATCAACCTTGGTAAAAGTTAAGTTGTCCTTCTCTGTATCATATAAACTGCACAGAATAGCCAATGATATCGGAACCATTCCAAATAATTCAAGATTTATGATAAAAGATACGAGTAAAGAACGATGTGATCTAATTTATAGAAGAACTATGTTAGAAAATATAAACAAGCATCATATCACATGGAATGTATTGGCTACAAACCGGAATGGATGCTCGGATGTATAAAACTGCGGTTTATTCGCCTGGGCAATCACAACATCAAACAGATCTGTCCAGGAGTCACTACTGTCCAGAGAATCCTAATAAAAAAAAAAAAAAAAAAAAAAAGAAAAAAAAAAAAAAAAAAAAAAAATAAAAAAAAAAAAGAAAAAAAAAAAAAAAAAAAAAAAAAAAAAAAAACATTGAAGAGTAAACTGAAGGAAATAATGACCTGATACAAAAGGGGAAAAACAAAAACAAAATATTAAAAATTAAAAATTACATTTAAAACCAAGTGCAGAACTACCAACCAAACAATTAAAAGAGACATGACCTTTGAAGCATAAAGATTGACACGGACACTGGACACGACACATCGACACTGCTTACGTCCTAAATATGACATAAAATAACACACACATTACATAAAATGAGTATCGATTATAAAATATCTAAATTGAGAATCATGATGACCACCAAGACAGAATGAAGATGAAGACCATAACAAATGAAATAGGAGGGAAATTGGAAAGAAAAATGGAGACAGTAGAAAATTAAATCGTTTCGAAGGTAGACATGAAAACTTATCAAATGCCTAACTACATATTATTGCATTTCTGTGGAAAAGCTTTTTATTTCTTTCTTTCTTTATTAAAATATAGATGTGTTCATCTCTCTAGTTTTTTGGGGGAGTGTCCAATTAGTGCTGGACGTGTGTCGAAAGGAAGAACAAAGTTTTTTGGGGGATACTTGTGTGAGGCATCTGACAAGTGCCGTCCGGATGTCGTACAGGCAAGGTGTCAGATGTGTGTCGGACATGTCGACACACCTAAACTTAGGAGTGTCGGTGCTTCATAGGTCCTGACAACCAAGCGTCGTTGTTAACCATCTGAGTGAAGTGCAGTTCACATAACTCAAGAATGTAGCTGTCCCACCCTTTTAAAATATTTTTTCAGGCTATGTTTTGATGAAATTTAATCTCCTCGTTGATCAAAAACGATAGGGAAAAATACTAAGAAAGCACAAATTCACTCCAAAATCAGATAACAATTATAAGTGAAACAATTTAAGTCAAGTCATATAAAGAAACTAGGCATGCCTGCACGAGTTTAAGGTCTATAGATACATGTCTTACAATAAAGAACAAAACCATGAAGTCTGTAATCTCCAGAATTTTCTGATAATGTTGGATATGCATCTCTACTAGACACTAGTTGCTAAGATGAAATAGTCCACACCAAGTAATCATCTAGAAAAATGAAAGCAATGTCTAATAGAATCTCTAGTTAGAGCTGCCATCATCTGGATGTAAATTTCCTCATTATTTATAATTGATTGCATTCACTATTCCATATATACTCTATAGCACTCTTTGAAGAACAATTTGCAAGTTAAAACAGGATAAAAGCTAAAGTAGAGTTGGAGCTCTGTCTGGCTCAAAATTGATTTACATGCCACAAATGCAAAGACTGTGGAAGACTGCTTCCCAAATTAAGAAAAAGTTATTAAACTCTAACAGATGCAGTGAAGGCTAAAGAAAACATTCCATGATACATACAAAAGTGTGGATATGATTCCATGCAATCAAATACCTCCAACATAAAACGCATCCCACCATCAACAAAGTAATAAGGAGAATTTGTCAACAAAAAAAGCTTCTTTCCCTTCTCCTTTAGCATCTTGAGAAAACATAAAATCTTGCCCTGAAATATTCACAGACAAGTAAATAACAATTACAAACTCTCAACCAGAAGATAAAATAACACAATTTGACACAACAAAACAATGTCTACCTTGATAATAGATAGATACAAAAATATAATATTCAAACTGAATTAAGATACTAAATCCTGAAATAGATTGTCTGAACATGTTGTATACCACTTATTGCAGAATATGTTGAACACATTCATTTACAGATAATCAAAATGTGTAAAATGTTTTGAACTTACATTTTTCACCAAGTACCTATGTGGATCAGAGAGAATTCCTCTATGAACCAGGCCACTTCGGTGGACATGATCAATTGCACAAATAACATCTTCATAAATGTAGGAAGCATCAAATTCTAGCTTAGCATCCACGAAGTACTGCACTATATCTGCAAGGAGGCATGCCTACAAAGTAAAACCGTAAACAATTGGCTCTCGATCTAAGATTTTATGGCAGAAAGAGAATTCATAAGTTGATAGGCTATAATGGAGTTGGAAAATGAAATTGGCAGCATAGTTTTAACTGAGATTAACGCTGAGTTCCTCTAATATAGGCTTGATCAAAATATGGATCCTTAGTTTAATCGGCTGTAACTAGTTTTTAGATCATTTAAGTTTTTCTTCTCTTTCCTTCAAAATAAGCACATACATATGGGCCTTAAAAGAACAAGTTTTATCCAATTCTAGCTAACTTTATGTTCATTTTACATTCGATATATAAGCACTGCTCTTCGTTAACTAAGATGGTATAATCACGATTCCCGGTGCTATACCTTATCTCTTACAAGAAAGTAGCAAACAGATATCTAATTGTGCTCCACATCTTATGCCAGTTTCTTCTGATGTATTGGGATTAGGCGAAGCCTTTTTGGTTGAAATTTGAAGATGCTATGTCAATGGAAGTCAATCATTTGTCTATATAGTTTTGTGATGCACGTACTCAGTAGAATGATAATCTTTTAGGACTGGTATCTAATGTAGTATAATCAAGAGATAGGAAAATAGGATAGAATGAAAACAAACTCCCTGTGACAGTAATACAGTATGACAAACAGAGGGCTGCACATTTATTTCAACAATCACATGCAAATACATCATGGAAGTTTCAGGGAAACGGATTCCACGCAGTTACTGCATCAACACAGTAACCGCTGCCGACCGTCCGATCAAAAAATAACGGTTGAGATTGAAACTTTGTGAAATTGTTCAAACTGTAAGGAACAAATCAGAATCGTAAGATCAGTTTTTAACTACCAAGATCGCGTTCTGCGTGAAGCAGTTACAGCAGGCGAACCCGGTCCAAGTTTCAGAGAATAAGGATAATGTAGATACAAGGATGTTTTCCTGCTAAGATTCGAGAGCCCCCCGCCATCCCCCACGCCTTCCATAATTTCCATAGCTATTACAATACATAAAACACACGACTGTTGCACACAATTTAATATAACTATAATTAAAGAAAAGGAGACCAGCCTAGCATGCTTAATTCTCCTCTGATACTTGGTTATCTAACATAAGCTTCTGTGACATGTGAAGATAAGTACACGACTCGTTGTTACCGAGGCAAAGCTTTAATACTCAACACTACCAAAAGTGCTCTAGTCATGTACTAGACAATTATTATCAGACTAATTATTAGAATGACAAGGAACATACCTCACTAAAGCAGAAGAAATCCATCAAACCAACCAGTGATCGAGCTTGATCACGACCAATGTGTCGTGTACCATATGCCTCAATTATTTCACTTTGGCTCAGCTGTAAAATTTGGAAGGAATGAATTTAAGCAAAAATCATTTGACATATTTCATTTTTGCTGCAAATACAAACTATGCTTGTGAAATAAATCATCCTAATCATGCAATGTTTAAGACTCCAATACAGGACACAATACATAAAAAGGTTAAAAACATAATCAAGGTGACAACATAAGCCAAAATAATGCTGCAAATAAATAAAGGAAACAATGTCCAATACCCTGCGTCTACCAAAGTAGCATCCATCAGGCTCAATTGAACCAAAGAAATCCAGCTTCATGAGGCACCCTCTTGACTTATCATAGTATAGACCTCTAATAGGGAACGATGGATCATATTTAAAACTCATGCAAATGTCTGGATACCTAAGCTGAAAGTAGCAACAAGAAGAGTAAGGAAAGAAACGAAAAATTGAAAGAAATAACGCAAGAATGAGTTAGTTGAAGCTAACCTCGTTAACCATATACTCCTTGGCAAGGTCATATATCAAAGTCTGCAAATGATCGGAGTAATGTGCTAATGTGTAATCGTAATCGAAACCATAGACTTGCAATCTGTCTAATCTCAAGTTCTTATTCACATAAATGCCTAATTCAATACACAGAAAATACATCAAGATTCAGAAACAATAGAAGAAAGCATGCACGCAAACACTGATTCAATTGAATTGAGTAACCTTTAGGATTCATTTTAGGCATTTCTTTGAGTGCATCAGGAATGTTGAGAAAACTGTGTTTAGCAGCTTCGAATTGGTTACGAAGTCTTGCTATCTCTTCATCCTCCAAGATACATTTGTCAGAAGATACATAACTGCCATAGCTTCGAGAGCTTCCAGAAAACCCTAAAATGAAAAATAAATAAGTTCAGTGATTCCCCGCACAATCTAGAAACGAATTATTCAAAGAAGAAAATAAACAAACAGGTACAGTGCAATAAAAAAAAATAAAAAAAAATGAAGAATAGAAAAAAGACCTTGTTGAAATGCAGAAGATGAAGAGAAAAGAATGGCCTGCGATAGAGGAGAATGAAGAAGGGAACGAGAAATAGTATTACGAAGGAATGCCATTTTCTGAACGAGGCGGGTATTATTTATTTATACATGAAATGTAATGAGATTGAAACTGCGGTGGTTATTTACTTTACTTTACGCGCGTGCCCAATCGATGCTTTCTATCTGTTTAGTAGTATACACGAAAGTTGGAACTGTAGATGTGAAAGATAGATACAACCTCCCACTGGATCTTTCTTTATTGCGTCATCCTTTTTTGTGCTCTGCGTCCCTCTGTCACCCTCACCATACATTAGGCCTTTTACTAAATCACAGCAAATAAAACAGTCAATCTTGTATTAAAAAACTACCTTTGCACTTTTGAATGAAAATTGCTTTTTGACATAAAAAAACTTCACATTACACAAGTAAATTACATTAGGGCCCGCAGTGGTAGTTAACAACAGTTAAGAAAATCGCCGACAGTTAACTGCTGTTGGTGCCAGCGGTAGTTAACTGCCATTGTGTTTGTAACATAAGAACACATAAAACCCAACTTCCAGCCACTCTATCATCACCATCTCTCTCTAAAAATTCAAAATTTTCACTCTCTCTAACAAAAATCTACCAAATCATCCAATTTTTTTCCACTAAATCACAAGTAAGTTATGACTTATGCTATTGTGATAAATTTTAGTTAGTATACATGTTTATAATTTTAGTTGTAGTTTAATTTGTAAATTTTGATTTTTTTTTTATATAGTTATGTTGTAGATCTGAAATGCTATTAACAAATATTATGAGTACTTGTTATAATGGAGTTATATTGCTTAAATTTATATTTTTTTCGAATTATATAAAATTTTTAGGGTTTGATTTATTTAGTTTTAATATAGTTATGTTGTAGATCTGAAATGCTATTAACAAATATTATGAATACTTGTTATAATGGAGTTATATTGCATAAATTTATATTTTTTTTTGAATTTTATAATTTTTTTAGGGATTATTTATGATTTTTAGGGTTTATGTAAAATTTTCACTATAAGTGTTTGAATGAGTTTTTCATTGATTATTTTTAATTTTTAATTGTGTAGATTTGAAACAATGGTCGGGTGGATCGTCGTTCATGCAGAATTCAACGGCGGAGAACCTCAGAGGTTTAAGGTTTGGTGCCTTGGTGTAACGTTAAGAGGTCTCAAGGAGCAACTTAATGAATCCAACCAAGGAGTCAACGCCAGAGACACAAGGAGAGTGGAATTAGTTCGGTATAAACGTCCAATGCGCGACGAGGGGAGAGTATCATTCACTTGGGTGGAATTAAAGAACACGAAAACGTGAAGAGCATGTTATGGGAGCACAACATGTTTCAGTGGATCGATATGCGGGTAACGTTGCTGAGATCAACTAAAGATATCATCAAAAGTTTGATTCCGCCAGAAGTTTGTGATTAGGTAGGAAAATGCACCTTCCAACTACAACAATTGTCTTCCTTTGAAGGAGATAGTTCAAACTTGTCAAACGACAGTTAACAAGCATTCACCCGGAAGATTAAATTCTCGTTAGGCTGGTTTAAATGAAGGTATTGAAGTGTCAAAGAATGAACCTTATTCTTTTGACACTTGAATACCATCATTTAAACCAAGCCTAACAAGAATTTAATCTTTTGAATGAAACAATAAAACTTCCGGTGAATGCTTGATAGCTGTTGTTTGGCCAGTTTGAATTTACCTCATTCAAAGGTAAGATAATTGTTGTAGTTAAAAGGTGTCTTCCAACTACAACAATTGTCTTCCTCTGGATGTGGCAATTCAAACTTGTTAAACGGCAGGACTCCGGCATCCGAACGACATTTCTATTGTTCCTTTCAAAAGATTAAATTCTTGTTAGACGGGTTTAAATAAAAGTATTGAAGTTTCATGGAATGAACCTTATTCTTTTGACACTTGAATACCGTCATTTAAACAAAGCCTAACAAGAATTTAATATTTTGAATGGAACAATAGAAATTCGGTCGGATATTGGAGTCCTGCTGCTTAGCAAGTTTGAATTTTCCCCATTGAGAGGTAACATAATTTTTGTAGTTGGAAGGTACATTCTCGAATGTAATGTAATGAGTCGTCTATATAAGTTAGGAACATGTATTATTGAGAATCAGCTATATAAGTTATGATATCGAATGGAACAATAATTTATTTATTGACTTTTCGAATTTATATATCAATATATTTGAGTTTCACATTTATTATAAATTCATGTACTTTACGTGTAATGTGTTGCATAATGTGCAAAATTTGACGCATTTCAAACAATTGTGAAACGTTAACGCATTATCGGTTTTGTGTAATGTTACCAATTAATTGATAAACTATAAAATGTTGATCTTTGGGATTGTTGGATGTTGTTGTTTCGGTTTGATTTCATGCGGAATTGCCGTTTGAAAATTGAGAAAATTGGGATGGAGAAAATTGACGTTTATTTAGTATTGCAATATAATAGGTGACGTGGACGTAGGAAATCCATTTAAACACTTAAATTGGGGTGCTATGTTGTTGATGCTCTAATGGTTTATATATTAGCAAGTTAATTTTTGTCAATAAAAAAAAAATAGCAAGTTAATTTATTTAGGGAGAAATTATATATTTGGTCTCTTAACTTATTTACTAGCTAGTTTCATTTTGGATCACATAATTAATATTTGTTACATTTTGGTCCCTTAACGTTACTTCTTTCTGTCAAATTTGTCCATCTCGTTAGTTTTTGTTAAAAAACGTTAACCGATGTCCGTGTGTCATCTATGATTGGTGATTAAAGGTTGGCTAACAACACTCTTTCCTTTTGTAAGACTTTGGTGTTTGTCTTCAATACTTCTTGTGCTATGAGAAACACTTTGTATTGTTAATATAATTATTTTGTGTTAATAAATAAAAGGGGGATTTGAGAAACACAATAATTTGCAATCATAAAAAAATAGATAAACTACTAGCCCGACATAAACTAGCTCTATCGTTTGGGTGTTCCTTTGGGTGTTCCTTTGGCTCTGTCCATGGGGCTGGAGGTGTTTATTTAGGTGGTGTTTTGTGGGGTATCGCTTGGTGCCTCCTTTTCTGTTATTGTTATAAACTTTTGCTAGTTATCTATTTATATTTTGCCAATCAAAAAAAAAAAAGTATATTTTTTTCAATAAGCATATCATTACAGAAATTTGAATCCTAGCTTCCGGTTTAGTGCAATTATTAATATTTTTTTTTGACAAGGTTGAAAGAGTTATTAATTTTTTTTTTTGAAACAAGAGAGTTATTAAATATATTATGCATCCTTTCAAAAAAAATATATATTATGCATCTTAATTAAAAATATTTCCATATTTTTGTTGACAATATTTGCATAAAATTCTCAAAACCGAAAACAAAAGCTATTTCTTATTCTAAGAAACAAAAACTATTTATTTAAGACACACTTGGTTAGGGTTCAGGTTCATATTCATATACTACTAGACCATTGACCCGTGCTAACGCCCGGGTCATATAAGAGAACAAATACAGCGGAAATAAGAAAGTAAAAACTTTACTTGAATCGAAAAAATAGTATGATTCAGTTCATAAAATTAATTGCCGCA
>Ga0228711_1009731_pt1 | contig 12908 bp, 10 predicted proteins | sample MedpolnodulmetaG_2_FD_177996 | JGI IMG/M metagenome (GOLD analysis project Ga0228711, IMG submission 177996) | Root nodule microbial communities from Medicago polymorpha collected in Santa Monica, California, United States - brown nodules | ecosystem: Host-associated > Plants > Roots > Nodule...
AAAATATTCTATTACTTAAAAGATCAAATTATCGCAAAAAAAAAAAAAAAAGTTGACCTAAAATAATCCTTAGTTGATTTTTGTCTGGCAGTTGTCTCATTGCTAGCAAACGCCAACAACCAGAGACAAGAGACAGCCTTTGAGTCAAATGGATGCTGCACAGCCATCCTCATCCACCGCCGCTGAAAATGAAGGAGGTCCGGCGCCGTTTGTTCAGAAGACGTATGACATGGTGGATGATTCCGCGACGGACGATATCGTCTCATGGAGCTCTTCCAACAACAGCTTTGTGGTTTGGAACCCTCCGGAATTCGCTTACGTTCTCCTTCCAACCTATTTCGAACACAACAATTTTTCCAGCTTCATCCATCAGCTTGATACCTATGTATGTCAATTCTCTTCCGTGTTAATTTATTCGCCAGTTCATCATATGCGCTTCTTTCACTGTGTTTTTATTTGATTTGATTGTTTGTTGTATTTTTGTATTTGCATAATTTGATTGTGTCTTAATCGAATTTCGGTTATTTTTAATCACAATTATTGGATATGGATTGCAATAATCGTTACTGGATTGAGGAATAAACTGCTTCTTGAGATAAGAATTAGGAAGGCCTTCAAATTTGGAGTCTATCTAGGGCAAAAACTTAGTTGGGGGTTAAAAATATTGCAACTTGAGAATCTTGAAAGATGGAGTGATATGAGATATAGGGCCTGTTTGGATAAACAGCTTATTTGCAGTTTATAACGCAAGCACTTATCATGATAAGCGCTAGTTTCTAAGCTTGCATAAGCTATTTTTATAGCAAAAGATAAAATAACGCGAAATTGTTTTTGTATGCTATAAGTTGTTTTTATAAGCTATATTGGAGAACTTGTGAAAATAAGTTGAAAAAATCTTATGAAAATTGTCATAAGCTGTTTTCATAAATTCTCTCCCAAACAGTCTCACAAAACTTATGCTAGTAGATAAGCTAAATAATGCGTCAATCCAAACATGCCATAATCTTATTTTTGGGTGTGTGTGTGTGTGTGTGTGTGTGTGTGTGTGTGTGTGTGTGTGAATTGGTGGGTGATATAGGACTCTATTCACAGAAGAAAGCGATCAATAAAATTTCCGCAGCATCCTGATCTTGGTAGTGGTATATCCGGTGAATAAACCATCAGTTTAGTATTTGAACTATCACCCTATCTTTAGTTTAGTCCCAAAACAATATGAATATAATAAGTAGTTCTTGAAGTATTTGAAATGCTTCAATTTAGTCCCTTGAGTATATGAAATCTTATCAATTTAGTCTCTAACATCTTAATAGCAGGGACTAAATTGACGGATGCCATATACTTTAGAGATTGGTTATTATATTTATGTAGTTAAGGGACTAAGTTGGAGAGGGAGTGATAGTTTAGAGACTAAATTGATGGTTTACATTGAGATTGATATCTAAGTTTTAGATAGGGACATAGGGTTGAAAAATAGAAATCATGTACTTATGGCAATGATTGAAAACTAGGGCCCAATGCAAGATCTGCTTCCTGAAGTTTGTATGTGTGTAATAAAGAATATTCTTTTAAAGATTAAATGGTAAATCATTCAAAGAAGGTTGTGGATCTTATGGCTTAAATGATAAATATTGTTTATGGGTGTAGGTTTTAATCTGTTATGGTTTATTTATGTGTGCTTTATTATCAGGGATTTCGAAAAATTGATTCAGAACATTGCGAGTTTGCTAATGAAGAATTTATAAAAGATCAAAAACATCTCCTGAAGAATATACACTGTAGGAAACCTATCCACAGTCATAGTCATCCTCTGGGTTCTGCTGTTGATCCACAAAGGGCAGCTTTAGAGGAAGAAATAGAGAAGCTTTCCCAACAGAAAAATTTGCTCGAGTCCAGGTTATTAAACGCCACGGTTGATGTTGAATCAACACAGTTTCAGCTGGATGTTTTCGAGCAGCTACTGGATAGCATGGAGAAGAGGCAGACAAGTTTGTCAAACTTCTTTGAGAAGGCTCTTCAGAATCCTACTTTACTTGATCATGTTAGGCGCAATGTCGAATCCATGGATGCGGCGGCATATAATAGCTTGATTGCCAATCATTACAATTTCCTTATGGAATTTGAAAATGCTTTCCATCAAGAATTTTCGAATAAACTTAGACTGGAATTGTCACCATCTATCTCAGATATGAACTTTGTATCAGGTAGCACACATGTTTCAAATGAAGATGAGGAAAGCCTGCAGAAACATTTGTCTGAAGGAGAACTGACAGAAATGCAGACAAGAACTGAAAGACCAGGCTGTTCAGAAAATGAAGAGGCAATATCCTACTATCAAGCAAATCAAAGACATAGTTGAAAGTTGACTTGAACGTGACTTGAAACTTGTTAACAAGTTGTGTTGCAAGGTGGCTGAAACTATTTGTAAAAATATATTTAACATTTTTAGACTGAAGCATGCATTGCAAGTTAGCTGTTTGACAGTGTTCTAGATATTCAAGCTTTTAATTGTTATCACAACAGTTTTGAATATATACAAGTTCGTATATATTCAAGTTTCGAATGGTTCTCACAGGTATTGTGAACTTAAAAAGCCTTTGACTATGTAGTTTTTATTCATGTTTGCTTAAATAGCTATACAGACGTTGGGCCGTTCAGTTTAGATTTAAAAAAGTAAGTTTTAATGTTTTACATATCTGTTTCAAAGGTAAACCGCATCCAATTTCAGGTTATTCAATATGGTCAACAGCTGGAGTTTGTTAAAATTCCAACAGTTCAATTCCATCGACTTCTCGTCTAATCTTCTTGAAGGACAAATACCAGAGATGCTGATGGACTTCAAAGCACTTTATGTTCTCAACTTTTTAAACAATCATTTCTCAGGTGAAATCCCACCTTCTATAGGGAAATTGAAATAGCTGTGAAGATTGTTAGAATTTTAACCAACATCTTTTAAACCAGTTTGACAAAGTTCAATTTTGTTTAGTTGTACGAGTTTCACCAGTTCAGTGACAGTAAAGATTTGAGCAAAATATTCACTAATGCTTAGCTAAATTTAAATCGGAAACAAAGTAGCCATAATCATGTATCCTTTAACTTAAACACTAAAAGGAGCTTATAACAGTTTAACCGCTATAATTGAAGGATACTCTGCCATGAAAATATAATATAACAAATCTTAGTGGTAGTTATCACTATATCTAGTACAGAAGCTCACTCAACCCTGCTAATAAAATCAAATACTTCTCTATATGTATTATATGACAATGTCAATCACTAAATCTTTACTGTCGCTAGGACAAAAATGAGATGGAGCCATTATCTTTCTCAATGATGGCCTTGAAAACACCATCGTCATCCAAAAATCAACATCAGCCACCACTTTATGACAACGCCACCAATTTATTTCTCTCAGCCGCGTGCAGTTTTCTACTACCTGCTTCACTCCCTTCTTTGTGACATGACAACACTGTTCCAAATCTAATTGTAGTAGGCCACAACAACTCTTCTTTGAGATCACAGAGTGTTTCATCATCAGTTTTTGTCATTGACAAACTCAACATCTCTAATTAGGAACTTGGAAGTTCATCCCTAGTAGGTTCACTCTTGGACAAGATGTCAAGTTCAAATGCGTAATTTTACAACATCTCCTTAAAACTTCAACAATACCTTCAGATGTGCCCCAACAAGAGCTAGTAGCTACAAATTTGGGAAGATGGAAGCAAACGTTTTTATGTTTTCATCATTCAACCGTGGATTGGTAGACAAATTGAGAGACTTCATTGGAGCTTTACAACAAAATCTATCAAATAACTATACTTCTGCATCTCTACACTCAGCTTTCCAATAAATGTGCCTTCCATTCTTATCTCATACACGAAAGGACACCAAAATTTGATATTTATATATTTTTTCTTATAGGTTGATATCATATTTGTATAGATATAGTGTGTGTATACCTACCATACTTGTTTTATTATCTTATCTACTATTATATTTTTGACTAAACATAAATATAATAGTAGATAAGAAATTATTTTTGACGAAACATTATTTTATTACTTTAAAATTATTTGAATATTTAAAGTGAGTAGGGTATAAAGTGAGAAATATAAAGAATTAAGTTAGGCTGACTTTCCTTAAATTTATGGGACCCTAAATGGGTGGTAAATTTCCATAAGAGTTTTAGCCATGTTGTTTGTCTAAAGATGAATTCAAACTCTAAAAAGAAATATATGTGATCACATATGCGTCGTTAGATATATAAAGAGTAATAAAACAAAATCCATTTAATAAATAAATAAAAAGAATCACTAACAGAACCCTGCAGTTGGGTTTGAGGATCAGACACAATCTCGTATCCCATCATCATCATCATGCTCTTCCTTAACTATTCATGTTCTGTCATTCACATTTCTTCTTCTTCAAACAACAACAACAACAACCTTAATCACAACAAACCCAATTCCCTTTCAATTCCCAACAACGATGATGATAATGTTTCTATCAAATTCAAATCCCCAACACCTCCATGGATTAAGGCTCCTCTTCTTCTCCAACCCCACCAACTTCTCAATTCCAACGTTGAACCAAGACAACGTGACCATTCTGATAAATCTTTAACCGGTAAAGAACTCAGAGGCAAAAAAGCCTTAAAGAAAATAGCCCACAAACTTGAAAGCCTTCACAAGACTCAAACTCAAATGGGTTCTCAAAAAGTTGAAAACTTTGGATCTTCTTTGAAAAATTTGATGGAGAATGACAAGGTTGTGAGAAAAGAAAGAATGCCATGGGAGAGAGATGAGAAGGTTAATTTTTTGAAGGTGAAAAAGGAAAAAATTGTCACTGCTGCGGATTTGACTCTTGATAAGGTGTTGCTTCAAAGGTTGAGGAGCGAGGCTGCAATAATGAGAATTTGGGTCAAGGTTAAGAAAGCTGGTGTTACACAAGAGGTTGTGAATCAAATTAAAAGGACTTGGAGGACTAATGAGCTTGCCATGGTTAAATTTAATATCCCTTTATGTCAAAATATGGATAGAGCAAGAGAAATTGTTGAGGTTAGACTTCTTTCTCTCTACTCTTATCTTCTAACAAGTGTCAAAACCGACTTATATACATTTGGAGCATGATCAAAGTGACTTGATAGCATAGGGGAAAGCTGATAGCGGATTGCCCAACATATGTCGGATAGGCTCTGATACCATGTTAAACTTTGGGTTAGACCTAACTGAACCTTAGAAAGTCGACTTGTAAGGTGAAGACTGCCCTCACTCATAAACACATTGTTAGACCATTACTCATCTAATGTGGGGACTCTTTAAAACCAATTGCAAACCAGCATTTGTATGACTTCTAAGGTAGATATGATTAACGTCAAATATTTTTAGTGATCCAACATTATGATTAATTGAATTTAGTTTTTAAAACCAAACTAGTTTTGCTAGTATATCTATAAATGTTGAATATTGAATTTTGAGGTCAGCAGCTATAAGTAACTCGTTGAATGTCAATCTCTTGATACTGCTATTGTGAAGTTTCACATTAAATGGGATATGGGCTGGAAACATGTATATAAATGGGAGACATCCCTCAACCTAAATTTTAAGATGGTATCACTATCAGAATCCATCCAAGATTCGTTGGACTATCTGCTATCGGGCCACTTTGGTCATGCTCTTTATGCATAATTAGCTGTATGATTAATCTTCTAATATCAAATATCAATCAAATTGCTTTGACTTGTAGATAGTTATTCGGTTTTGTGCTATATGTATCATCCTTCCATATTATGTGATGGATATATTAGTGTTCATTTCATGTGTGAATAGACGAAGACTGGAGGCTTGGTTGTATGGAGTAAGAAGGATGCTCTTGTGGTTTACAGAGGATGCAACTATAAGTTGACCTCTAAAGGTTCTACGAAGATTGATACTGATTATATTCCTAGTCGAAAAACAAATTCTTATGAAATGAATGGGGTGAAGTTGGCCACCAAAGGTGATCTTTACCGGGCTGAATCCGACCGAAGTACAAGCGAGCTACTGAGCTGGAATGCTGATCATAAGCATTCTCTGTCAGCTGACATCCATGATATGAACTATCAACCAGCCAACAGATCATTGTATGAGAGGGAATGTGATAGATTATTGGATGGTTTAGGACCTCGCTTCATTGATTGGTGGATGCACAAACCGCTTCCGGTAGATGCTGACTTACTTCCAGAAGTGGTTCCTGGATTTGAGCCACCACTTAGGATTTGTCCACCTCATGCTAGTGCAAAACTAACGGATGGTGAACTAACATACTTCAGGAGGATTTCTCACCCTTTACCAACTCATTTTGTCCTTGGTAGTACCCTCCTTCTTGGTGCAGTTCTTCAATTTCTTTCAGTCTAAGAATACATTATAGATATTAATTCTCTTGTTTTATGCTTGATGCTGAAAAAAGGGTTCAATTTTTATCAAATAGTTACCAATATACATCATCTTAAAAAGGGTATAATATCAATCTACAACGCATACATGTCCTAGAAGTATCGGTATCAAGAATAATTGATTTAAGAAGGATGACTCAATCAGTAACTTTAATAAGGAAATCATAATTAGTTGGTTGTAAATTAATAAATGCTTTGGAGTATGGAAAAGAAAACTTCTAGCAGAACTGCTTCCATGCTTATCCTTCCCTGTATGCATATGGCTAATTAATTCATTTTCTATCTTTAATATGAAGGAAGAAACAGAGGACTTCAAGGCTTAGCAGCTGCTATCTTAAAGCTGTGGGACAAGAGTCATATAGCAAAAATTGCAATCAAGTATGGAGTTCAAAATACTGACAATGAAACAATGGCCAATGAACTGAAGGCAAGTCTCGTAGAAATTTTACTTTTCATTGTGTGTGAGGTGCAAGATATCCTAGACTTAGGGTGTAGTTTTAGTCAATGATATTATGTATCGGCTTGTGTTTTCATGTTGTGTTGAGTTGGATTGCATTAATTTCAAATGATTGGTAAAGATTTCAGAATCCCTGTAGCAAGCTAAAGTCACTCGTTGAACCAACAATATTTTTTTAGATTAGCTTGTATACATGTTTTATGTTCAATTGTCGCGGAAGACTCATAGACTGCGCTTCTCTTTTGGCCTGTATATTAGTTCATGTACTGGTTTCAGTTTATGCATCGAGCATCCAATACAAATAACTTTGATGTTTTACAATACAGCGTCTCACCGGAGGAGTTCTATTGTTGCGGAACAAGTTTTACATACTACTATATAGGGGAAAAGATTTCCTTCCTAGAAGAGTTGCAAATTTGGTAGAAAGGAGAGAGTTGGAGCTTAAAAGTTGTCAACTTGACGAAGAAGATGCGCGGATGAAAGCAATTCAAGCATTTTCTTCTATTGATGAATTTCCACTGCCACAAGGCACTAGTACAAGTGGAACTTTAACAGAATTTAGGAACATCCAAAATAAGCTTGACGAAATGAAAGAAGTCAATGTAGATTTAAGCATTCCACTGGAAGCAGAAATATATAGATTGGAAAAGGAGTTGAAAGAGCAACAGCGTAAAGCTTTCATTGTGAGATTTGGTTTATCAACTTTTTCCCTTTGCATTTGTTATATTCTGTCACACTCTTAAATTAAATAATATATGGTTCTGCAGCTTAACAAGAAAATAGAGAGATCAACAATGGAATTATCAAAGTTAAATGCTGCATGGAAACCTTCTGGGGAGGATATAGACTTGGAAATAATGACCGATGAGGAGAGGGAATGTTTCCGAAAGATGGGATTGAAGATGAGAAGTTGTCTAGTTCTTGGTAAGGCAATTTCAGTATTCACTTCTTGAGTTTCGATTGGACGCTGTATATGTTTGTCTGTGTGACCTTTTTTGTTGTGTTTTTTTGGTTTTAAGCATAATCAAATGCTTTGTTTCTTAGCAATTCAATGTTATGGTCATATGATTTCATTTAGTTAAATAACCTAATTATTGAGAAAATTTTACAAGGTTTTTCCTTTGATAATTACAAACTACCACTTAGTTACAATGTGGAGGGTGTAAATCCGGGTAGATTAAATACCCATTTTGGTCCCTAAAATTATATGACCATCAACCTATTCCTCTTCATTATCAATATTATAAAATGATCCCTGAATCTGTAAAAATTATTAATTAATCAAGTTTCTCTCTCTGTTGATATTTGTAGGAGCTATAATGACATTAAATTTGTAAGTCAAGATGTATTTAATAACAGATACAACCAGAGAGACATGCCTGATTAAAAGTTTGTAATTTTAGGGATCATTTTGAGAATATTGATAATGCAGAGGATTAGGTTGAGGCGATCCTACAATAATAAGGATGAAATTGGATATTTGCTCAATCCCGCAGTGCCGCTTTGGAGAAACCTTTACCTAACCAACGACTCCAGAGGGAATTATGAATGATCTGATTCTTTTAAAATTGAATCAAAAGAAAATATTCATGTATTTGGGCTTAACCACAATGGAGCAAGTATAACTTTTTCTAAACCGTGTTGACAACTAAATCGATATTTAATACAAAAGCACAATCTCAGTTCCAATTTTACGATTAATACTTATCTTTCCAAAATGCTGCTATTATATTTAAGTACTCACCTGTAATATTTCCCACTCTAAGAAGCTACATTCAACAACGAGTGCAGGAAGGCGAGGAGTTTTCGACGGTGTATTGGAAGGACTACATCAGCATTGGAAACACAGGGAAGTAGCAAAGGTTATTACGATGCAGAGACTAATCAGTCGGGTCATCTACACTTCACAATTTTTGGAGAGAGAGAGCGGCGGAATTTTAGTTTCAGTTGATCAACTAAAAGAGGGATATGCTATTATTATCTACCGCGGAAAAAACTATAGTCGGCCTTCAGAAAAGATAGCGAAAAATCTTCTAACCAAAAGAAAAGCACTGCGCAGGTCTCTTGAAATGCAGAGAATTGGAGTAAGTGATTTTCGCTCTTTTGCATTCATGATTCTCCTAGTTTTGATTGAAAATTCACATCCTATTTCCTTTATACGTATTTTTCATTAATTAAATTTCTTTTCCCATTAGAGACTGATTTGCCTACTGTTGTTGCAGTCGTTGAAGTTTTTTGCTCATCAGAGAGAGAAGACAATCTCTGATTTGAAGCTGAAACTGGTAAGTTCCGATAATCTATGCTTGAAAATGACATTCATATATAAACTGTAACAAATACTATCTGTTCCAAAATAGCTGTCGTCCTAGGTTTTTTCACAGGTTAAAAAACACTCTAAATAAATTATAGAATGTAGCAATTTTACAAAATTAACCTTATAGTTATCACCCATCGTCATAAATATATAGTGAAATATAATGACTTGAAAGTAGTGCAGACAATATTCATTTAAAGGTAGAATTGCAAAAAATAATTAATGTCACATTGAAAAAGAAACACGGCACTTATATTTTGGAACGGAAGGAGTAACAAAGTTGTCAGTTCAATTTTGCCCTTTTCATTTGACCAGAAAACTTGGGCTTCAAGATAAATTTATTCGTCCTACTGTATAACTGAGATTCTTTTTGCAATTTTAGGAAACCCTTCAGAACAGAAAGGAAGCTGAGACCAGACAATATGAAAATTAATGCATGTCTAAGACGTCTATCAAGCAGCAACTGCTCTTCAATTGTTTACTCATCCATGTTTGACGAGATAAGACATATGAAAAATTCGACGAGCTTCAGCAAGCAGCATATTTTGGCAGTAAGCTTTCAATATAAGAGCATTGTAAAGATTTTTTGTTTGAACTCAAATGCGTAAACAAAAAATTTCTTCCTATATTAAAATGTTAATCCAATATCAATCTTTTACCTTTGGATAGAAATATTGGTTCTGAATAATAATTTGCATACATGTCTAATTAAATGATTGATTACTTTTAACTTGTTTTCTAGAGAAATGAAGCGGCATTTCTTGCTGCTGTTTGGAAAACTTCAAAAGCTATTCTGCAATGAGAAAAAGTACAGACATACATATATCCTGCAAGTTTACTAAAGGTAGATTGAAGAACTTGTTTGTAGAGAAATGAATGTGTTTGTTTATAAGAGTGGAGCAATTGAAGTGGGGTTTCACTTTCAGAGTGGTTAAAGAGTAGTCAAAACTTTTGATTAGTCTTTAACTGCCAGCAAATTTATGTAAGATGAAGTTGAATCATTAGAAAATGTATAGTTTGCATTTAGAAGGTCATAAATATTTTTTACCTAGTGGTTAATTGCGTTGTAAGATTGCCTTCATTATACTCTTTATGTCTCACGATAAGGTGTTTTTTATATAGTTTTTTTCGCACAGATCAAGAAAAATGATAAATAAATGAAAGAGTGAAATGATTTTACGAAATTATCATGAGTAAATTGAGTATTTGCTGATAATGGAGTTTTCTCTAGTAAAAATTGTAATTCTGCTCCAAAAACATCATTTTCGTTTTTCCAGGAAAATAAAAAAGAGAGAAAAGAGATGAATATGAAATGTATGATCTTCTAGTCAAAAAATTAAACGTATGATCTAAGATGCAAGTCACAAGGTCCACACAATCTTAATTGACTTCTTTTAAGAATGGCTTTTGTGTTAGAGAATGATAGGAATAAGTTGCAGTCATACTATTAAAAGCAAGGGTTGAGATTATAACATAACCTAAGTGAGTCATGTGTCAATCATGCGCCAATTCCCTCACTCCATTCCATTGAGTCATTCACGCGTTCCTTTTTCTGTTTTGACTTACAAAGTGTTAGACATAGACTTTCTCTATAAGGGATATTGGTCGGAACATTTGTGAATGTTAGTAGCAAGACATCATGCTAGATTTACAATCACATGCGCTTCTAATCTTAATGCAATTGTATTTATTAACTAAAATAGACATAGGAAGTTAATAAGAATAATAGATCTTGCTTTATTTGTAAGACATGGAAACGTACCAATGAGGGACAAGTGAAGGTATATATAATTGTAATAGGAGGAGTATATGATCAATTAAGGAAGGCTATGCGACAAAAACTTAATCCATACAAAATACTATCTCTATTTTTGTTTCATTATTTAACTGCAAAGACAAATATATGTACAAAAAATCCATCTTTTTATACCCTCAAAACATTATATTAGTGCATACTCAGTTGTATATCACCTTCATTGACTTGATGTGATCTACTTCCTTTATGCCATGGTTTCCTCGCTTTATTTGTACACAATGGTTCAACCAAGATCAGCATAGTACATAACGTTACTAGAACTTCCCCACCAAAATCTAAAAAGTAGTAAGCTTGTTACCCAATAATATTTGACAATATTAATAAAAAGTTGGCATGGTCTCGATTACATTACGTAAAAGTCCCAATCAAGTTAGCAAAGCAAAGAACAAGGAAATATGTTGAGTTGTAGTAGTATCCTTTCCTTGAGCAAAATTTTTTATGTCCAAATGTCAATTTGCTTCATCCACGCAAGAAAACTACTAAAATTTAGCTTTGCTACGCAATTTTTGTGGCTAGTGCGCGATTCTTCCCGTTGTGATAGTCCTTCACGGCGTTTTCTCTTTCCTCCATCACACGTATATTCTTTGCTTGTAACATACATACATACATACCTATGTGAACTTGAACTTGAGAAATGCTCGGTTGTCTCACATTTAATAGTTTTCAACTTGACTGACCTTCGTTCACTAAAGAGAATTTGACTCCTTGCCATTCTCGGCTAACAACTAATTAATCTTTTGATATGAACATATATGTGTGAGCGCACATGTGTATCTAGTCTAGTGAGGATATTTTGTTATTGGTAAAAACGAGAACAAATAATCTTAATAACTAGAGTATAATTAAATAAGATTAACAACCTAGAATTTACTTTTATGTAAATGCATTCAAATAAATCATTTTACATTCAAACTCACTATTAAGTAAAATCAAGTCTATAAATTAATTTATTTAAAATCAATTTTTATCGGAACCAAATATACAAATGATATAATCCTTCTACTTCTCTTTCCCCTCTCCAACCGTAAAACCTATTTCATGCACTATGTGAATTTGGAGCTGGAATATAAATTTCCATTCATGATGTAAATTATATGCTAATTTCCAAAATCATATATACTAAACGGTTGAGTAATTGGAGGATCTTATTGAGATCGAACCAAAATGTAACAACAATAAAAAAAGGTCCAGACTAATCTTGCATGTCCCTCCGTTGCAGGGATAACACTTGGGTGACATAGAGTTGAGTGACTGGTCAATCACAATGTTACAATGCTTGTGAAAGAGAGAGAAACACAAGCATTGTGACATTGTGATTGGTCAATGTCGCCAATGTCACTCAACTCTATGTCACCCAAGTGTTATTCCCGTTGCAGCCCTAGACCCAACACAAGTCGTAATCTCACATTTATAGAAACTTAAAAACCCTAACAAAGAACAGCAGATACTCCTAAAGCTTTCCCAAAGATTCACATTCTTTGGTCAGACAAACGCTTTCATGAATTTGGTTTATCTACAGCCTGTAGTTTCCAGGTATGCAAGCATTTTCACTTCTTCATTAAATCTTTTTCATTTGTCCTTGTTATTCTAAAATCTGATAAATCTTGATTTGCAATGCAGTTTCATTGAAAATGTTGAAGATCTAATCTTATATCAATGATGATGATTTCTATTTCATCCTTGAGACCTCTTAACATTACACCAAGACACCGAACCTTCAACCTCTGAGGTTCTCCGCCGTTGAATTGTGCATGAACGTCGATCCACCCGGCCATTGTTTCAAATCTACACAATAAAAAATTAAAAACAATCAATGAAAAACTCATTCAAACATTTCATCAAACACTTGGAGTGTAAATTATACATAAACCCTAAAAATCATAAAAATAAC
>Ga0228711_1009733_pt1 | contig 12905 bp, 11 predicted proteins | sample MedpolnodulmetaG_2_FD_177996 | JGI IMG/M metagenome (GOLD analysis project Ga0228711, IMG submission 177996) | Root nodule microbial communities from Medicago polymorpha collected in Santa Monica, California, United States - brown nodules | ecosystem: Host-associated > Plants > Roots > Nodule...
ATTCCAAAATCCTTCAATATCAATCTCCCAACATTAACACAACTTCTAAAAAAATCTGATACTATAATTCTTCATAGAACTTTCAATTGTAAAATTTTTCCTTCAAGCTACATAATAATTTTTCTTTAATCTTCACAATATTAAATTTGGCTAATGAAAAAGCACTGAAAGCATACATCATGCAAGCAACGAAGGGCATGCCCTTGACGCTGGTGCATCAACAAAAAATAACAGTGAGAGAGATAGAGCACAGAAGAAGATTGTAGAGTGAGTTCGGCGGTGGCGAAACTTCTGGTAGAGATCTTAACTTGTCAATCTGTGTTCTGCAACAACTATCTGGCATAAAATAAATAAGAAAAACGAACAACAGTGAGAGAGATATAGAGAGATAGAGGACAAAACAATGAACATGTGAATTTTTTTGTAGAATACAAATCAGAGCACAACCGAACATGATCAATTTCATGTTGTTTGGAGGAGGAGCGGTTTGAAATCCAAAATAGCATGGAACCAAGAGAGAAGAAGAAAGCATAACATCACTATACACTATTGTTGGGCATGTCAACGGTGGTGGTGGGAATTGGATGGCAGAAAATTGAAATGTTCATTGGAAATAAAATGTATGTGAAGAGATGCAGATAAAATGTATGTGAAGAGTTGTAATTACCTGAAATGGAAATTCTCAACAAATGGGGCGATTTGTTTAGCAATTGGTTAATTCATTCCAAAATAATTGCACTTAAATTGTCATCAGAGTAGGAAGGGGTGCGGTTATTCCTTTCCAAAAAAATAACATTTAAATTGCCATCAGAGTAGGAAGGGCGCCTAACATTAGGAACATAATTTGACTTTAGATAAACATTAAATGCACGACTGTGGAGGAAAAAATTAGGCTAGAGAATAAGATAGGAGAGAGTGATTCATGAAACAATAAAATATGTTTGAGATTGGTGTGCTACCTAGTACCTAGTAAAGAATTAAGGAAAAAAAGGTAAGTTAACTAACCAGATGATGATTTGCGCCTATTATTGATAGAATGGTGATAGGACAAAATGTTTCAGTGATGAACAAAATAATTGTATTGTATTTAAATTGGTTTCAGAGGAGGTAGGGAGCAATAAAGGTGTTTATTTAGTTTTGCATAAGAACAGGAGTGATCTGTTAGTTAATTTTGCTCTGTAGAATACGATTAATATAATTAGGAAACGATTTTTGTTTTGTTTTTCAACAAAAATAGGATAATTAGGTTGGAAAGGATTTTGATTTGTTTTTAATAAAAAATAGGTTTCTTTTATTTTTCATAAAAAAACAGGGTAATTAGTTTAGTTTAGGTTTCATAAAAAAAAATAGGGGTTCATAAAAAAAATAGGGGACGACTTTCTTTTGTTTTTAATAAAAAAATAGGTTTATCTTGTTTTACATAAAAAATAGGGTAATAGTTTAGTTTAGGTTTCATAAAAAAATAGGGGTCGATTTCTTTTGTTTTTAATAAAAAATAGGTTTGTTTTGTTTTTCATAAAAATAGGGTAATTAGATTAGTTTAGGTTTCATAAAAAAATTGTGGTCGATTTTCTTTTGTTTTTATTTTTAATAAAAAAAATAGGTTTGTTTTGTTTTTCATAAAAATTAGGGTAATTAGGTTAGTTTAGGTTTCATAAAAAAATAGGGGTCGATTTTCTTTTGTTTTTAATAAAAAAATAGGTTTGTTTTGTTTTTCATAAAAAATAGGATAATTAGTTTAGTTTATTTGTTTAATAAAATTAGGAGATTTGTTTTGTTTAAAAAAATAGGTATTGTTTTGTTCAAAAAAATAGGGCAGATTTGTTTTGTTCAAAAAAAATAGGAGATTAGGTGTGATCTGTTGAGAACACTTCAAAAAAATAGGGTCGATTTGTTTTGTTCAAAAAAATAGGAGATTAGGTGTGATCTGTTGAGAACACTTCAAAAAATAAGGTCGGTTTGATCTATCAAAAAAATAGGGTTAATAATTAAATAGGGGTAATACAGTAAAATTAAGCATTAGGGTTAGGTTAAATCTAGGGCAACAATTAGCTTTCGGGTTAACTTTAATAAATAAGAGATATTATCTTTTGATTAGGGTTCATTCGGTTCGGATGGCTTATTTAAAATAGTAACGTTATCAATACTCTTTTTTGAATATTTATTTTTGAGAAAATGTTAACTTGTGTTTTCAAGGGCACATGTTAATAAACTTATTATAAAAATATACGTATCAAAAGTCGTGCAATCAATTTTCAAAAAGTTGAAATTTTATGTTTTCCAATGAAAGAGGTTCCTTAACATGTGCCATTAAGGCACAAGTTAACATGCCCCTTATTTTTTTTATGGGTCATGTTAACTTGTGTCCTTAAGGAACTTAAAAAGGAAATTAAAAATAATTTTTATATTGAAAGTTTAACTTTTGCAACTTTTGAGACATTGAATGCACACGTTCCAAAAAAAACTTTCTACATTTGCCTTATTAACTTATGCCCCAAGGGCACAAGTTAACATTTTCCTTTTTTTATTGGTTCAAATCATTATAAGTCTACGCTTTGGAAATAGAACTCACTCAAAATGGTGGGAAATACATTGATTTCATTCAATAAAAGAGTGAGTATTAAGAGAGTGTTGGTATCATTCCTCTATTTAGACTTACGAAGCATGAACCTATCCTGAACAAATGTATACTATTTTTCTTTGGAAATTGTTTTCTTAACTTCAAAAATTGTTTTTTAACACCATAAAATTATCTTAATGCTCTCAACGATAGTTAATTGCCGTTCGCCTCAATGACAATTAACTACCGCTCGCTAAGTGTTTCCAACATCAATTAATCGACGTTGCGTTCTGGTTTATTCCAGAACAACAACTGCATTTAACTCATTCCTTCAAAACACAAAATAAAAACATTTCTCCATCCATACTCAAGCGAATCAACTTCAACTACAAGTAAGTGTCTATGATCTTTTTGCATTGAGTTTTTTTGGTTTTGTTAAAATTGATAAATGTTAGTATTTATGGTTTATGTAAATGTTGAATTTTTTGGTAGTAAATGATCCAATAATTGTCTGTTTGCAATGTGAATGTTGTTTAGGCTAGGTTTGACTTCAATGACGTAGTTTAAAAGTTGAAATAGTACAATCAATCAATGTTTTATATTTTTCACTCCAAGTTGTTGATGAAATGTATGTGTTGTGAAAGTGACTCAAAATTGGAGTTTTGAGTTTGTCAAAATCGGGGCCCGGATGGTGTTGTCCGGGGCCCGAATTTGGCTGTGATTTTTCAGCCTGTTGGTACGTGAAAAATCGGTGGCGGAATGGAGGAATTCGGGCCCCGAATTCGCCAGCAGAAAATATAACATAAACATATTTTTGGGCTGAGATTTGTTCCAATTTTATGAGAGATACTTTTACTATAAATATAGAATTTGTATCTGAGTAAACCTTGAGATAGAGGGGGGCTGAAACAAGGGTTTAGAAGTCAACAAGAAAACTAGGGTTTGTATAGAGTTTGCTCTTGGCAACAAACACTGGGGTTGGGGTTGATTCACCTTGGGAAGCACTATTAGGATTGAGTCTCTTGGTCACGGGAAGAGATTGAGACTTTGGATAGAATTTGACTTCTAAACCCTTGGGAAGCACTATTCTTGTAACTCATTGATATCTCTTTTGTAAAGTTACTCATCATTATAGTGGAACGGAGAGCTACTCTCTCCCCTAGACTAGGTCAGTATTGGGTCGAACTAGGTAAACAAATTTTGTGTGTTCTCTCTTTTTTTTCTCTCACTGTTTTCTACTTTTGCTTGTGTTTATGACTTCCATACACTTTGTTTTGGTTGCTTGATTATTACTTGCTCCACACATCAAGTATTTTATTGGTGTGATTTTCATCGAATTCACAACAATATTAATGAGTTTTTTTTATTGTTTTTTGTCGTGTAGATATGTTTGACAATCCAAACTCACATAGATCGCCGATTGGGCAAGGAGACCTTGACATCTAGCACATGTAGGGAGAAAGTGGATGTGATCCCTATTACTAAAAGGGATGTGGTTGCAGGAATGGCATGGATGAGACCTCACAAACGGTTGTGTCTCAGGTTGTGGACCCTTCTCGGGACGAGTACCACATCAGTGACAAGCACTACTACAACGCCGATGAGGAGCACTACCAGATGAGGAGCCTGATGAGCCTCAATTGTTAGTCTATATGACGATACCAAGAGTACGCTAGAGGGTGGGTGAATAGAATTTTTTATTTTTAAAAGAGTTTACTGAGAAAATTGAATCGGTAAAATCTCAATTAAGGAAATTGAGATTAGGTTTTGGTGAAAATTAAACTCACAATCAATTAATAATCACTTCACACAATGAATTCATATACACAAAAATATATTGCGGAAATTAAAAAATAAGGGAAAGAAGAACACTGAGTTTTATAGAGGTTCCCCCTTTTCATCCTCGATAAGGGTACATCCTCTCTTCGTGATAGAAAATGCCTCTATCACGATCTTCCACTATAATGGAAATGTTTACAAGTGTATGATTACAAAGATTTCTTCAATTCCCTAATCTTCTATGTTAAGCAATCACACAATATCTAATAACAAATACCTCTTGAAATTAGACACCCACGATGTCTTTGAATATCAAACTTCCATGCAATCCTTTAAACTTCTACTCCGAGAATTTGTATTTGCTATGTCCGAAGTAATGATCCCCTGGAACAAGATCCACCATCATATACTTGTCCCTACTACAGGTAGTAATCTATTTTGTTGTATATCTTATTATAATATGTTAATCCTAATCTTCAATCCTAAGCAACCATAACACCACCAATCTTCAAGTAACCCTTGAAATTAGAGATTCTCTAAGTCTTCGAAACTTAAACTCTCGTGCAATCATTGGAATTCTTTCACCTTGAATTCTTCTTTGCTATGTCCGGAGCTTGGATCCCTTTGAACTTGAGACGATTAGAAAGACCCCCACAATTCACCTTGGAGGTGGAAATAAATCACTCTTTTTACCTTTGAACCCTTGATTCCCAACCAAGTTCCTTGAATGAAACCAATATACAATCCCTATAGCACCCTAGCAATCTATGACTCAAAATCCATAAAGAATCTTAGAAAAAATGTTTAATATGAAGAACAAGTGGAGAGAGAGGTTTGGAGACTCTAGAATGTTACTCTCAATTGATTCAGTAGTTAGGAAATGGTATGGGTATAACTATATATAGGAATGAGTGGTAAGTGCAATATTTTAGGCAAAATCAACGTTATGATTTAAATCAGAGAAAGTGTGATTCGATTCAGACATGTGTAAAATGGAAAATCTGAAACAATCAAGATTGATACGATTTAGAAAATATTTGAATCAAATCAAGACAACCTAGATGAAGATTGATATGAATCAAAGAACAATGATATGATTCAACAAGGCAAAACACAAGACTAGAGAAAACAAATGATACGAATCAAGCAATTTTGATTTGATTCATACATGATACAATTCAAAGAATCATGAATCGAATCAAATTCACATGGCCAACAAAGGAATGGATAATCATACACTGAGTGATGGATTAAAAGGATAAATTTGTTGCCGGACCTATAAGATAAAACAAAGGATGCAAAGAGTCAAAATAGTCTTATTTTCTTTGAGGTTTTTTAGGGTAATTGAGATTAATAGGATTTCTCAATGATTCCATCATGAAAATAAGATGAATCATTGTTTGAAAGCACACTCATGAAACACCCTAAATGAGTCGTGGGTGATAACCGGCAAAATAATTGGTTATCATGTTGCATTTATTTTCCATAATGAACAAGAGATTGAGTGAATGCATTGCCTAAAACATCTAATCAATGTCTATTTAGGATTTTATAGTTTTTAGTGTTAATTAATCATTTTGAAATAGTAATATGTGTTGTGGATGTTTGAAGATACATGATTAGAAAAGGCTTTGTAGATTTGGGAAGCTACATCGTGGATTAAGATTGCTTCACAGAAGATATGGAAAGATACAGCACCTTGGATCGCTTGCTGGGTTGTACAACTAGTACGAATCCATGAGACCACTTTTGGCCATTGGTTAACGAGTAAGGATTGTGAGTTGGCGTCAATGATTGGAGTACGAGGAATAATGCAGAATTTGCCTGGATTAGGTAGGATAAGATAAGGACATCTCACAAGGAAATGACAAAAGGGTACAACTTTTACTGGTTGACCTTGTACTATAATAGGACAAACACGTGTTGGTACCAAGGGGTCTTAAAATTTATTAGTGAATTGGATAGGCCAATTTTTAGTTAGGCTTAGCAACTTTATAGTTCTCACTCCATCTCATCTTCTCCATAGATGAGCATGAGTGCTTCAAGGATTGTAATCTTGTATTAGCTCTATTAAATCTAGGCTAAATTACAATAGGGGTCCTTTAAGTTTGAGGTTTGTAACAGATTGGTCCTTTAAGTTATTTTGGTCACACATAAGTTATTTTGGTCACAAATATCGCAAGATGATTCCATAATAGTAGCCACTTCAATTCACGCATCACAAATGATTATTTATTGAAACAGAAAAAACTGCAAGTGAGCATAATTAACCGTATAAAAGACAAAGACATCATTTTCTATTATGGGTTTTGCTAGAAGCCACTCATGAAGGTGTCTTTTAGCAACCCACACCTCAAGGTGTGATTTCCACTTTTTAGTTATAACTTTGTTAAAAGACACCTTCATAAAAATTAATTGGTGTCTTTTAACAAATTCTCTTAGAATAACTTGCTAAAAGACACCTTTATAAAATGTGTCTTCTAACAAAACCCTTCTATTATTAAGCTAGCAGCAAAGACATGAAAGTTATTACTCATGCAAAGCATGCGTTGGCTCCTAAATATTGAAACTAATATTTGTTACAACATTGATAAATAAACATCTTTTATTTTCATATATCTATTTAATATCTTATTGTTTTTATCTATATATACTCACTCAACATATCACATACTCAAATGATCACATCTATGATATCGTTTTTTTTTTTCTTCTTATTTATTTTAAGTTGTATACACCTCAAAACATTTTTCCTTGTTCCCTTAAAAAACAAAACTTGTTATCTACGGGTGGTCTCGCACAAATGTAGAGAGAGACACCGCGCATAGCATGCAAAAGCAAAATTTATGATTAGAATATTCAACCGACCATGGACCAATTAATTTCTTATCTTCACTATGAATACTCGGGATTAAAAGAAACAGAAAGAAAGAAAAATAGACATGACCTAATCACCTTAATAGAAAAGTTCAACTGCCAATATTATATGTCACCCAATGATTTGTGCTACGATTTGTGTCTTATTTCATGCATGATTTCACTACGCTTTTTTTGAGCATAAAAGAATGATTAACAGTCATAAATTTATTTATTCTCTATTTCTTTACCTTGTGACGAGAACATCAATATCAATTGTAGACATCAAGATAGTACCTACTTTTCTAGTTAAATAATCAGATAGTATACCTCCTTTTAAAAGTGTACTATAAGTGAAAGAAGATAACGACTGAGACATATCTCAAAATAAATTTATAATTTAGAAAGTATTTTAAATCCAAATGTAATGTCCATTTTATAAGTAACGGTCCTTGTAATATTATATGTAAACACTATGAAATGAAAAACTATTTTGGAATTCAAAATCATATTATAATTAACGGTCATTGTAATTTTTTATTAACAAGCAAAAATCGATTATATTAACATTAAAGGAGGAACCTCCTTAGCACAAGGTGTGCCAGCCCACAAAAGTTTACAACAAAGTCAAGCCAAAAACAAAACACATTAAGGCAAAAATTAGCAGATGCTCAAACAAGTAAACGGGTTCGACCACCATAATTGATAGCCTAAAGCAAAATTAGTATGCTTTCCCTTCTTCCACCAGAAGGAATGTAACTTAACTTTATCCAACAACTGGTATATGAAACTTTCCTTTGTTGGAACAAGAAGGTTCTTGTACAATTCCTCTAAGGTTTTTGTACAATTCCTCTGAGGTTTTAATGATAACAAAGTATTGAAGAACAATTGGATATATTAATATATGTTCAAGTGTGCAGGATCATAGAATATAACCATCAAAATATTGAACATGTATTGCAGGATCAAAAGCACAAGAGAATCTCAAAAGACTATGATAGAAGATCTAATGAAAGGTCAACCGGAAGTCAATATATTGTATCAGAAGAAAAGGACGTCTCTCAGAAGCTAAATAGATCATCAGACTTTATGGAGATCATCAGACTCAATAGACCTAGCCAGACAAAGAATACCCCATCAGACTTGGAAGACCTTCAGACTTCAGAAGTACCTGAGAGACCCAGACTCCATGTCAGATTTGTCGTCTTCTAAAGTTGTCCACATCAAAGGATTTCAGTACAATTTTGTCTTCTTCTGGCCACGTGTAGAAACAGACAAAGAACTTCAAGGGCAATAAGAATGAAAAGGTACTTCCAGTTTCAGCAAAGGATTTTCGAATCACTATCCAATAGAATTATCCTTATCCGACAATGGCTCAACATCCTTGATTTGAAGCTTCTCAACGACTCTAAATGTACTGACACTCTTCTTGAACGTCTCTCAAATCCCTGCTTATATAGGAAGTTGAAGACCATGAAAAAGATCAACAAGACTCATTTTAACTATGCCATTACCCTGTCAAATCAAATAGCGCAAAAACACTTAGGATTTTTGTTTCAACTTTTGTATCTTAGAAATCATAAAAGTCTTAAGATGTGTTCATTGATTGTTCAGTTTACACCAACATTTGTATATTCGGTGTAAGAACAAGTTTGTCTATATTTGCTTTAAACAACACTACTAGAAAAATGCGATTTAGAGACGGATTTTAGGGAGGGAAAATAATCTCTCTCTAATTGTGATGGATTTCCCAGAAAACTTGAGTTGCCAAACATTAGTAACGAAATTGTCTAAATATCCGTCATAAAATTTTTGTCACTAAATTCATTAGTTGAATGTTTGTTACGAAATTTGACACGGACTTTATCCCTATCTAATGTATCCCTCGCTAAAACCTTCACTAATATCAATTACATGGTTTGTTTGGGAATAATTCTGTCACAAACAATTTTTATAGATTAATTATTAATAGTGAGAAAACTGAATTATTTCCCCCTCATTTCTTTTCACGTTTTGGTTTCCCTCCCCTCATACTAAGAAATTCCCCCCCTCTTTTATTGGCTCACAAACCCCCAAAATAATTTTCACACAAACTCAATACTCATAAACCGAAGATGAACTCAATACTCATAAACCGAAGATGAACTCACAAACCCTAAAATAAAATTAACCCAAAATTTTCCCCAAACTCTCAATCACTCTCTAAGATGAACAAATTTTCCCATTCACCTGTCAAAACTAAACCCATAGCTCTTTCCTTAAAACTGAACCCAAAGCTCTTTCCTCAAAATTGAATCACAAGCTCTAATCCAAAGCTCTTTCCTCAAAATCGAATCGCTCTCATCTTCACGGAATCGCAAGCTCTCTCATCTTCAAAACTGAATCGCAAGCTCTTCTTAGTCCCAAAATCCCATCAGTCAGTTTTAGTGATTTTTTCTCTTCGCCAGGGTTACAGTGAAATTGCTTCTGAATTTTAAGATAATTTTTCTAATTTTTGTGTTCAATTTGTAGATTCTTCTGAATTTGAAGCTGAATTTCTCCTCACAGTGCTCATGCTATCACGCCACACATCTTCATTGAATCTCACTCCCAAAATCGAATCTTCTTCCTTCTCCCAAAATCCTTTCTCAAATCTTCAGTGAATCTTAGAATCACGGTAACCTCTCTCTCGATCTCAGAATTTTTTAATTTATTATTTATTTATTATTTTTTAATATTTTTTTAATAGTTTTTCTCTTCAGTGAAGTTAATATATGTGGTACTTATATCTCTGATGTTGTTTTAATTTATATATTAACTGTTATTTTCATCATGGTCATATTTGAAGTGAAGCTTGTTGAAACGAAGGGAAGGGAATCATACATTTGAATTTTGGGTTTGAATTTTGTTGTTATGTGATATGGTGTCGAAAACGTTTAGAGTTATAGGGTTTGTAAATTTTAGATTGTGTTATACAAACTCAGAACATTTGAGGTCAATAGGATTTTCTTATAACCTTTCTTGGATGATATTGTATGATTGTTTTACTTGTGATGTTTATTTTTATTGTTTTACATGGCCAACATTTGGAGTTATGTACTTTGCCTTTAATGTCTAAGTCTTTTATAGATAATGCTCTTGAAATCTATCCTCACGTCACATATTAGCATGACTTTGCAATTAAGGTAATGTTTTAAAGTGGTAAATTTTATAGGCGAATTTTGCATGTATTACTCTTGAATAAATGCTTTTTACCTTATTGAGAAAATGACCTCCCCTGATTTCTATCTAACTGAAACAAACACCCCATTTATTTTTGCAACCATCACCAAACTCCCCTGCTGTTACATTGGTTAGTTTGTCGTTTAGAGAAGAAAGCGTGTTATTGTTATTGCTAAACCTTTTTGTTTTCTTTTCACAACACATACTCAAACTAAAACCTATTATTCTTGTTCTATACTATACCTCTTTCTGGACATTCATCAGTGACGGATTACATGTCGTCACAAAATCCCTCACTAAATTCGTTTATGACAGAATTATAATAGTTTAGTGACGGATTCATACCCTCACTAAACTGATTTTTTCTAGTAGTACAAATAGAAGTCTCTTCCTTGTGAAGCTTGAGCATCATAAGTCTCTTGGTGAAACCTTGAGCACCAGAAGTCTCATTCAGTTGTGATTGAGTATTTGAAGTCTCTTGCATGTGTGCTTGAGCAATAGAAGTCTGTTGGAGTTGTCCTTGAGCAGTTGAAGTCTCATGGTAGTGACCTTAAGCATAGAAGTCGTTTGCAAGTGTGCTTAAGCATTGGAAAGTCTCTTGGAAGAGTCCTTGAGCAATTGTAATCAGAAGTGATTATAGTTAAATGCCTTGGAAATGCAAGTGGACTGGACTACTCTTGTATTATAGGAGGATCAGTAAATTGGTTGTGTCCTCTCTCTCTCTCTCGCTCGCTCTATATATATATATATATATATATATATATATCTTCTATCTTTGTGTTTTGTATTCTATTGCACTCGGACTCTGTATCAGAATCTATACTTATCAGATTCAGGTCAACTCGTAACACTCAGAAAAAGCCAACACAATTCAACCTTACCTTCTTGTGTTTTTCTCACCTTCAGTATGTATCGGAGTCCGGTTTGTGCTCAACCACTTAACCATGTCACAATCAAAGATCCATTGAGGGAAACATGTCGTTTGATAAGGAACCTAGTACTTCTGGAAGAAACCATCATGCACCTGTTTACTATGATTACAACACTCCCAAAGTCTAGAAGAAAAACTACTATAAGAAAGCTCTAGTTTTCAATGGGAATGCTGCTCAGTTTTCCTTGTGGAAGAGCAAGATGTATGGCCACATCATGAGTATTGATGATGAGTTGTGGGATATTGTTGAAGATGGTATTGAGATTGAAGTTGATGGAGAAGAAATGGCGCATGACAGAAAGAGTATGACTGAGGCTCAAAAGAAGCTCTATAGGAAGCATCATAGGGTGCATGGAATTTTCATAGAATCTCTGCCTTATTCAGAATACACGAAGATTGTCAAAAAAATCAACTTCCATGACCATCTTTGAATCTCTATGCTCTAATTATGAGGGAAACCAACAGGTTAGGGAAGTCAATGTTATTCAATTTGTAAATCAGTATGAGTTTTTTAGAATGAAGGAAGACAATGATATTGAAACCATGTATGCACGGTTTTAGACTCTTCAGTCTGGTCTTCGGGTTTTTTAAAAGAGCTATACTGTATTTGATCATGTCAAGAAGATTCTTATGAGTCTTCCTTCCACATTCAAGCTAAAGGTAACATCAATTCAGGAAGCAAAGGACTTGGATACGCTAAGTCTAAAGAATCTTGTAAGCTTTCTCAAAAGTCATGAGATTGAGCTTATTGGAAATAAACCATGTGAGAAATTCAAATCTCTAGCCCTAATAACTAATGACAAATCTGCTAAATCTCAGACTACTGAGTGAGTAAAAGAGTTCTCTGACGGAGAATTTGATAGTGATTCAGGTGTAGAAGAGATGGAATATTTGACCAAAAGATTTTAGTACCTTACCAAAGGAAAGAAAGCTCTGGGAATAACAACTACAAAAGGAAGATCAAGGAGAGTCTCATGACAACCTAGGAAGAACTTGATGAGAAAGCAGAAGTTGACAAGGATGAAGAAGAAGCAAATATAGGTTAAAGGGCCTCATTAGCTTCTGACTCTGAATTGGATTCTGATGAAAGGTACAATGAATTCTCTTCTTTTCAAAAGAGGAATCGGTTGATACTGTCAAAGAACTGGCTTTAATGTGCTTAAGCAAATCACATAAGTATATAAGCTTAAAGGAGAAACTTGATTTGTTAGAAGCCAACAACAATGTTATGGAGATGCAATGTGAACATCTTCGGGACAAAAACGATATTCTTCAAAGTTTGAATGATATTGTAATAGAAGAAAACAAAACCTTGAGAAAATATCCTCATTCAACTCGAAGAAAAAAATCAAGATTATGGAGAAAGTTGTTGAGGACAACGTCATCATATCCTTGACAAAGCATGAAGTTGAAGGTGAGAAAAACCACAAGAAGGGGGGTTGAATTGTGTTTTTGGAAACTTCTTCTTTTACGTTCTAGATAACTGTCCTCAGGTTCAGAGTCTGAAGTAGTTCAGAGTTTGAGTGAGTTCAGAGTCTATGTGCAGCGGATAATGTAAAGAACAGAAGAAGAAAGAAC
>Ga0228711_1009734_pt1 | contig 12905 bp, 9 predicted proteins | sample MedpolnodulmetaG_2_FD_177996 | JGI IMG/M metagenome (GOLD analysis project Ga0228711, IMG submission 177996) | Root nodule microbial communities from Medicago polymorpha collected in Santa Monica, California, United States - brown nodules | ecosystem: Host-associated > Plants > Roots > Nodule...
TTGTAAAATTATTTCTCTCGTAGTTTCTCAAAAGAAGAAGAAATGAAGGCACGTGTGAAAGAAGGAGAAAGCAAAACACATTGCTATTATCTAGGCTTAAGACAAAGCAATTAACTACTCACAACCAATGATTTTGTAACTGAAATTCAAAACAAAAAACCGATGTTTCCTCTAAGCCTTTACCGTGCACATGTATTAGTTCACCACACGTTAGTGTTGCTGATGAAATTTCGGAAACACCTTACTAAGCATTATCAATTCTTCCATACCCTCACTTTTAACTTTCATGTTTCACATCATTTTTTATCTTTAACTTTTCTCTCTTTCATATGGAATTACTTAAATTAATTAATATGTCTTTAACTCTCAAACTTCTTTCTATTACCTTCCTTTCCATCATCAGCATAGTTTGTGCTCAAAAAACCCCACAAACAGTCACTTACGATGGTCGCTCACTCCTTATCGATGGAAAAAGAGAACTTTTCTTCTCCGGTTCCGTCCATTATCCACGAAGCACCCCCGATGTATGTTACTTCTTTCTCAAGTAACATTATATTTATCTGTCTTGTAAATGTGATGATATTAAATGATGATTGTTAATGATAAAATGGATATTTGTGTGTGTATTTGTTTTCAGATGTGGCCAGATATTCTTGATAAGGCAAGACGTGGAGGACTAAACTTGATCCAAACTTATGTGTTTTGGAATGGTCATGAACCTGAGAAAGGCAAGGTACGTAAAAAAATTCTTAAACCAGATTTATTGGAGGTATATTCAGATTAATTAATGTCCTAGTTTGTGACATGGTAATTTGTTCCACTATATATATGCAGGTGAATTTCGAGGGCCGGTATGATTTGGTAAAATTCCTTAAGCTTGTACAAGAGAAAGACATGTATGTTACCCTTAGAATTGGTCCTTTCATCCAAGCTGAATGGAATCACGGGTATGTGTATATATATATTGATTCTGCAAAATTATTTATATGCTTAGTATTGATTTAATACATCAAGATTTGATTGCTACAATGTTAATATAATAGAGGACTTCCATATTGGCTAAGAGAGGTCCCTGACATCATATTCCGTTCTAACAATGAACCATTTAAGGTAATCAACCATAACCTGTTCTCAAAATTAATTAGTGATTGATTAAGATTGATGAAATGCGGAATTAATACTTTATAATTTGCAGAAATACATGAAAGAATATGCATCAATTGTTATAAATAGAATGAAAGAAGAAAAACTATTTGCTCCTCAAGGAGGCCCTATCATCTTGGCTCAGGTTCTGATTTTAATATGTGATCCTTTTCTTTATTACAAAAATTATGGTTCGTGCAGCATTACATTACTTTATTTTTTGAAGAGGCAGCATTACATTACATTATATATAAAAAATCCTAACATTTGTCTTATGTATGCACTGCAGATTGAGAATGAGTACAACCACATCCAACTTGCTTATGAAGCTGATGGAGATAATTATGTTCAGTGGGCTGCAAAAATGGCAGCTTCACTATATAATGGAGTTCCATGGGTCATGTGCAAGCAGAAGGATGCTCCTGATCCAGTTGTAAGTTCATTAAATTATTTTGATTAAACAGCCATTTGAGTCCTTGAATATGTCGGGATGTGTCACTATAGTCCCTGAATATATCAAAAACACCTTCGAACCGCATGTGTATCTTACTAGTTGGTTTCGTCCTCAAATATGTCTTTTGTTAAATTGTTTGATCATCGAATGTGATTTTGGCTCATGAAATTACTAACAGAAGCCAGACTGAGTGATGTTTTTGAGGTTTCGTTATATTGAGAAACTATAATATATTCTGAAACTATAGTGACACCGCCTCCCGCATTTAGAGACTAAAGCCTGTATATAACTTCTGATCTGAATTCTATTTACTTTATTGGCAGATTAATGCATGCAATGGAAGGCACTGTGGTGATACCTTTACAGGTCCAAACAAACCATACAAACCTTTCTTATGGACTGAAAACTGGACTGCTCAGTAAGTATAATTCTTTAGCCTTGCCAATCACTGATAGTTTTAGGTAACATAGTAAACAAGTTCAAATGGGACAAGGCATAACACATGAGCTCTATTCTATATGTTGTGCATATTATGAACAAAACAAAATGTAACAAAGGTATAAAGTATAAACAGTAGTGTATTTTGATTCTATTAAAGAGGTAAAACCTGTATTTATGTTTGCATTACAAAAAGGAACGTAGTATATTTTTATATAAGCTATAAGCTGTTTTCATAAGTTATCCTGGAGAGCTTGCGAAAATAAGCTAAAAACAGCTTATGGATATGTCATAAGTAGTTTTTATAAGCTCTCTTAAACAATCTCACAAGTGTTAATACCACTTGATTGGCTCAAATAAGTCAATTCAAGCATGCCCTAAGTATGTTTATTGGTAATTTGCAATTACAGGTATAGAGTATTTGGAGATCCACCATCTCAAAGATCTGCAGAAGACATTGCCTTCTCAGTTGCTCGCTTCTTCTCTAAGCATGGATCTTTAGTCAACTACTATATGGTAAATAGCCTTATCTTTGTCAAGACCTTCTTTAAATGAAACTGATCATAGGCATAGTGTGTCTCAACTCAATTTGAAACTCTTGTAGTATCACGGTGGAACAAATTTTGATAGAACAACCTCTGCCTTTACAACAACACGTTACTACGACGAAGCTCCTCTTGATGAGTTTGGCCTACAAAGAGAACCAAAATATAGTCACCTAAGGGATGTGCACAAGGCTGTGAACCTATGTAAGAAGCCTCTACTCAATGGTGACCCTACCACACAAAAAATTAGCCAGTATCATGAGGTAAGCATCTCAGGTAGCCTTCTCAAAAAATTATAGCAGTGTTGTCAATCGCAGATCGTACAAAATATTGGTTTGATCGAATTCAGTATAGTGTAGTAATAACTTCTATTTGACCATACTTTGTACTAAATAGCGAGTTGTAGAACAATAGCAATTAGTTCAAATTCTGCTATTTTATAGTACTATAGTGCCGCTATAACTACTATTTGACAACAAAGCATTATACGGAAGAAATGTATGTCACGGACAAATTAAGCTAATCTAAAATTTACAAACTATGCAGGTGATAGTCTATGAAAAGAAAGGAAGTAATTTATGTGCTGCTTTCATCACTAACAACCACACCCAAACACCAAAAACAATAAGTTTCAGAGGTTCAGACTATTATTTGCCACCACGTTCCATCAGCATTCTTCCTGATTGCAAGACTGTGGTCTTCAACACTCAAAATGTAAAATGGTTATCCCTTAAGTTATTACAAGTAACTTTGTTATCTTTGAGTAGTCTTTAGCCTTCAGTTCTTGTAGCTAACTACTTTTAATAATCAGATTGCTTCACAACACAATTCAAGAAGCTTAGAGAAATCAAAGACTGCAAACAATTTCAAGTGGGAGGTGTTCTCTGAGCCTATACCAAAGGAATTGTCATCCAAACAAAAACTTCCTGCAGAACTTTACAGCTTGCTTAAGGACAAAACTGATTATGGATGGTACACCACAAGGTGAGTTCATCTTCAGTCCACATTCCCAAGCATCGAGTTATTTTGAGGCCTTTTGCGAGTGTTTATGTAATAAAATAAACTCAAATAAACTCTTCAAAACGCGTCTTTTATTGTGCAGTTTCTAATTCTAAATGAGAATTGGTGAAACTGAACTTCTTTCTTTTTTAATGCAGTGTGGAGTTGGGTCCAGAAGACATACCAAAGAAGAGTGATGTATCACCCGTTCTTCGTATTCTGAGTCTTGGACATTCATTGCAGGCCTTTGTAAACGGAGAATACATCGGTAAGCATACAACATAGAAATTTGATTTGTAAAAGGAAAATGCTCAATCCAATGTACTTAAATTGATGTCTTACTAATCAAGTAATTATAATAATTTTCTTCATGTTTTTAAGGATCCAAACATGGTAGCCATGAAGAGAAAGGTTTTGAATTCCAGAAACCTGTAAGCTTCAAGGTTGGAGTTAACCACATAGCTATCTTGGCTAATTTAGTAGGACTACCTGTAAGAGGCCTAACTTTTTTCATTCTTTTTAATTCAAATTTGTTTCACTTTGGCTTAGTTCTTTATGTTTCAAAGGAGAACAATAACATTTTTGTATCCCTTTTATTACACAGGATAGTGGAGCATACATGGAACACAGATATGCTGGACCTAAGACTATAACCATCCTAGGTTTGAATTCTGGAAAACTTGACCTCACTTCTAACGGTTGGGGTCATCAGGTATTTTAATCTGTCTTTAAAAACATATTTTAATTAAAGATCCAAACTATGATTGAATTGGTAGGATTGTATTGTTAATTGAATTGATGACAATTTGTAGGTTGGTCTTGAAGGTGAGAAGGATAGTGTTTTCACTGAGAAGGGATCGAAGAAAGTAGAATGGAAAGATGGCAAGGGAAAAGGATCAGCTCTCTCCTGGTACAAGGTATTGGCCATTTAGATTAAAACATATCTTTCGTCCTATAAAATTACGAATTTATAAGTTTAGTCCCTAGAAGAAGAAAAAATCATTTTTAATCCTTTGGCAATACATGTCTAAGTTTACCTCTTGTATGATTTGACAAAATTTATGTAAAGGCTAAATTCAAAAAGTCACGAAGTTTATAGGAACTAAAAATATATATAACTCTAGTTTTTATTTATAACAAGATTCAATCAAACACCTTTGAATTCTTTATGATTCAATATATTCATTTTGCAGACAAATTTTGATACACCAGAAGGAACAAACCCAGTTGCCATCGGAATGGAAGGTATGGCAAAAGGAATGATCTGGGTCAATGGCGAAAGCATTGGTCGTCACTGGATGAGCTACCTCTCTCCTCTTGGAAAGCCTACTCAATCAGAGTAAGAAAATCTGAATCAATTACCAATTTAGTGACTGAATTTTTTATCCACTCGAATCTTGTTAAGAGTCGCACATTAGATCATATTTGACATGAAAATGTATTTATAAGTGGTGGACAGTCATCGCCTTATAAATCAGTTTTGTATGAGTTAAGTTAGATGGTATAACAGTTTGTCCAATATCTGTTGGAGCATCCATAACGGGTCACTGCTATTGGATCACTCGCGTTCACGCGCTCTAGATGTCCAGTCTGCTGGCCTTGAAATCAAATGAAAAACTAACTATGGTTGCTTTCATTATTTCTTTCTTTTCTGTACATTTTAAGATTTTTTCTTGTATCAGGTACCACATTCCAAGAGCTTTCCTTAAACCAAAAGACAACTTGCTTGTAATATTCGAAGAAGAGGTAGTAAATACAGACAAGATTGCTATACTAATTGTCAACAGAGATACAGTATGTAGTCTCATCACAGAGAATCACCCTCCCAATATTAGGTCATTTGCAAGTAAGAGCCAAAAACTCGAACCTGTGGGGGAGAATCTGACTCCAGAAGCTTTTATCACGTGTCCGGACCAGAAAAAAATTACGGCTGTTGAGTTTGCAAGCTTTGGTGATCCTTCGGGTTTCTGTGGAGGCTTTACTATGGGAAAATGTAATGCACCTTCCTCCAAGAAGATTGTTGAGCAGGTAGAGCTCTCGTTTCTCTGAAAACTAACTAACTTTGGTCATGTTTGGATTAACGGCTTCATTAAGCGCTTATAGTACTATAAGTGTTTGCTATTTCTATAATAAAACATAAAATAAGTCAAGTTATTTTTGGTAAAAGCGATATTTTTTTTTACAAGCTATCTTGAAGTGCTTATGGAAATCATTTGAAAACAGTTTATGGACATGTCATAAGTTATTTCCATAAGTTCTCTCAAACAGTCTTATATGTGCTTATCTCAGTAGATAAGCTCAAATAAGTCGGTCTAAACAAACTCTTTCTCTCTTTTATTTTTATCAGTTTCTGTTTTATATGCTGTGACAAATATGAAGGTGGTAAATAACATGTTCTGTGTGACTGAAATTTGAGCAGCTATGCTTAGGAAAAGAAACTTGTTCGGTTCCAATGGTCAAAGCAACTTTCACTGGTGGCAATGATGGTTGTCCAGATGTTATGAAGACGCTTGCAATCCAAGTGAAGTGTGGATGAGTAGAGCTAGTGATTTGGTTGGTGAAGTTGATGGAGTCCATGAGCTCAATTTTTTGTTAGTTTTTATTTTTTTTTTGTAGCAAACAATACCTGGGAAGATTCATGTTTGTATTTGACAGACAAACATTTTGTCAGCTCATTTAGTATTTACATCTAAAACACAAATAAAGTATTTATAAGAATTCAATTTTGTTTCATTTTCACTGCCTTGTCCTTGTTGGAGTATAGTCCCTTTAAATTCCTAATAACTCAAACAATTTTAAGTAAACGGTGCATTGGTGATGAATCACATGTTTCATGGCTTCAAGTTGAACCTTCAATTTTAAGTAATAGTACTTTGAAAACTTGAATTGTGCTTCGGTGGTACCAGTACTATTACTTACTTACAACACCATATGAAACAGCAGAAAAGATTGAAAATTTGCATTTTATCTTGAAACTGCATTTTTCTGATGGATAAAATTACAAACAATACCAAAACTTTCTTTCAAAAAATACATATTACATGAGTAACAAGTAACTGATTTGATTTAGCAGAAGCATTGAACTGTGAAACAAATCACCTCACTAATTCAAATGAGCACAATAATAGATCTTCAATTGTAAATAGAAAACTACAAAACTTCCAATTATCATATGGTTGAAACTAACATTGAGAAATTGCGACATGTTAATCTCGTTCGGTAACTGCTAAACAAATCACCTCATCACTGATTCAATTGAGCACAATAATAGATCTTCAATTGTAAATAGAAAACTACAAAACTTCTCGTTATCATATTAATCAGCTCAAATGATATTCAAACCTAAGCACCAATATAGAGAAAAAACTTGAACAATAAACTATGCATGTATATAGAAAAGAAAAAGGACATCCAACTCATTACATCTGTGAACACATTCAGAATATCAATGGAAAAACAAATCATTTCCTTTGCATAGAACAATGAGTTCAAATGACCTAAATAATACAATGAAAGACCAATTGGTTTCATTCATGTGAAACATCCTCTGTTGGAAGCTCATTCAAATCAAAGTTCATAGCAGCTCCTTTTGGCTTCAATTCATTAGAACTCTCTTCCATCCCAGTTTCATCACCTTCCTTATTTTTCTTCTTTTCTTCACCTTGGCTGCATTGCCAGACCTTGTTGTCTTTAATCTTGAATATCAGTCTCAAACTCTTTTCACTGTTATTATTATTATTGTCCTTCACCTTGGTCGCCAGTGTTTCATCAAGGTCACCAACTTGTTTCTCGATCTTGTCATTATCCACATTGCTTGAAACTTTGAGCTTTTTATGTATGTGACCATGATCACCACCACCACCAGCTGTGGCGCAAGACATATCGAAGAGTGTATGTGCTCCATTAAGATGTTCATGATCAATGATATTTCTCCTCCTGATAGAACGTTTATAGGTTTTATAGGACTTTGGTGGGGAATACTTGGTTAAGTCAATCGCTGGTGGTGCAATACCAACTTAAAATTGAAATTGTTCCAAGGATGTGGTTGGCGGTTGAATACTCTTGGAACACTTTTCACGGTGCAATATCATATGTCCGGAGAAATCCTTGTTGGATGAAAAAACCTTGTTGCAAACAGGACAACTATGTTTCTGTTTCTCATCGTCGTCCTTATTGCCAGAGTTGAACGTTTTTCCGCACAACTCACACTCATACATTCTTGGACCTTGAGATTTCTCACTATCATAGAATGAATGAAATGAAGAACATGGATTATAAAAGGAACAAGAAGGAGTACCTTTCTTCCTCATGATTGCAGCAGGGTTTATGAAATATGAAAGGCAAATTGATGAGTTAGCGATGCTTATTAATAGGATTTCTGTAAGTTTGACAGAGTCTTCCATTATTTTAAAGAAGAGTACACTCTAAAGTCTCAAGTCAACGTCATCATATCAATCTAATAGTTTCATCTATATCTTCCTTCAAAAAATATAAAATAAATAGTTCCATATATCTATTTCATATCAACCGCGAAAGATGCATTCAATTATAGACGAGAAGATACATCTGAGTTTGGTCATATTGCTGCAACTTCTCGTTCAATTTTTCAACTTTGGAGTAGAGTTTGTTGGACGACAAGCCAATGTGGTAGCTCATACTCTCGCTGAAAAAGACCATATTATTAGCACATATTATTATGTTAGTCTCGCAGTTTATTATGCTAATACCCAATTGTATTGAAACTTTGATTATAAATGAAATGTTATAAGCATATTTTTTTAAAATATATAAAAAAAAATAGTAAGGGTTTTTTACAGGGTAAAGTAAGGTTTTTTTAAGTAATGTGTCATTTTCACATTTATTTTCAATATTTTTTATTTTTTTTATTTTAGTTTTTTAAAATGGATAGTTTGATTTGTCATTTTGAATCAACCAATTCACTAATTTATCTAGGTGTTATAGGCTCTTTTTACCGAGCATTTCAGCACTTTTTGTCAAATTTATAGACCACAATGTTTGAGTGTGTTCAGTTTTATCATTTCATCTCAAACAAGTATTGGGTATCTTTAAGATCACAAACACAAACCTTAGATCTTGTAGGATTCAATTCATGAGACCTAATTTGATTGGCAGTATCAATATCGGTATGCTAGGCATCTTATTTGGATTCGAACTCAGGACCTTTGAAATGTGAATTTTTGTGGTGTTTGTCCCTATATGTTTACATAAACAAAAGTGTGGATTCAAATACATTACAGCCTATAACTTTCTTTAATGGTCAGGATAAGGGGGATAATTTGGCTCGTGTGAAAGATAGCCCTATATTTCGAACTAATAAGTCTTGTTTAGTCATTATTGTAGATACTAATATTTTTTATATAGTTAATTAAGCTTTTGATTTAGATTGTAGATACTAATATAGTAAAACGATCTGTCAAAAAAATAAACTAATATAGTAAAACGAATTAATGATATCTCTTTTTTCCTCTTCAAAAAAAAAATGATATCTCTTTTTTAAGGACAAAGTGACAAATAGTTGGTGACTCCATCTCTGACCTTATAATTTTTTTTCATTCATTGGAAAAACAAAATAATAGAGAAAAAAGCAATAAAATCATTTATAGAAAGAGCCAATGACATTAAAAAATAAAATGTCTAGCAGAAATAATTATAGAAGGAAAAAAACATCAAATATCTGTAGTATTCTCATTCATTCATCAATGCACAATTTAAATTGGATATAACAATTCAAACAGTAAGAGTGTTCATGGATCCTTTGCCAAATCCCTGCCAAAAATGAAGTAAAAGAAATGACAATAAATGTAAGGAACTGAAAATTTGCAGGTTAAATGCAAACTTTTGACTGCAATAAGATATGCATGTTACACAGGAGCATCTATACATGTACATAATTTAGGCAAGAGGCCCTGCATACATTGATCCGAAACTCGTAAGTTACAGCGAACAAAAATGGACTACTTTAGTCAGCTCCGCATTCGTTTTCTTTGGCTGCCTTCTTCATAGGTGCCCTGCATACAAAGAGGAAAACAAAAGAATAAACATTTGCTCTGCTTGAAGATCATCAGCACATGCAATAGTCCACTTGAAATAATAACATCATGTGAAGTTGGCAGCCATTAAATAGGCACATATATTTGCAGTTTTTACCACGCCTAGTGTTGCAAGCTATTTTAAACCATGATATCCTCATTTGCAAGACATGACATAGAAGAAGACAGAAAAAACAGGACATTGCATTTGGATTTCAGCCAAAATGTGTGATTTACGATATAATGGATTGATTCTCACTTGAAGAGAAGTCACCAAAAGAACAATAAGGCTGCCGAATTCTGAACATCTCCCCCAAAAACACGTTTTACCAATAGGAAAAGAAAAAACATAAAGTTGTGAAGAAATCTAGTCAACCAGTATTGTTCTCCCCCAAAAACATAAGTTGGTCAATGAGTTAAAGACATCAAGTGGAACAAAAAAAAAAACAATGCATAGAAAAGTAATAATATGAGAAACACATACCCCTTCAGCCATCACAAAAACTTCAGACGGGGTAGATTCAGATCTGCATTTAGCATGAATAATGGGGCCTAACTGCGACATGGCCATGCCTGTTGTTATTCCATTAGGCATATTAAGGTATACAGCTCCTCTATACATCCAATCCTCTGTTTCATCACTGTAAAACTTGTCAAAAGGTTCTCTGCATAATGCACATGTATTTTGGTCCTCGTCAGCAAGAACTGCCAACTCTTCATCTTCTTTCTTTTCCTCAGTGGTCTCAGTTGGCAAAAAACCGGGAGCTGATTCAGCTCCCAATGCCTCTGCACCACTAAGCCACATCGTCTCACTCACAAACCACATGCGAGAGGGCTTCTGCTTGCGGTTTTTAGACATACGGTTCTTAGTCACATGCCAATCCATGTGACTTCTGTGCTCATCTTGGGATTTGAATCGGAGGCCACAAGTTGTGCACTGTCTGGGAAGATCACCATATAAGGCACTGACTGCAGATTCGTGACGAACCTTCAGAATATTTGGATCAAACTCAATGCCAACAAAATCCTACAAACATAATAATATAATTACAAAATTGGTACGCAATCAAACAAAAATGGAAGGAAAATGGGATATAAAAATTGAACTAAGGATAGATTTAGTTACCTGCGAAGGGGCTTGATTAGTTAATGAGATAACACCTTGGGCCATGAGTGAACCAAACAAATTAGAATACCCAACAGTTGGTTGTTGGCTTGACACAGAAGGACCAGGATTGGGATTAGGTAGAATCTGGGGTAGAGCATGTGGGCCAGCTGGAGGTAAAGGTGGCAAAGCTCCCCCCAGGAAACCGAAAGAGCTGTTTGCAATTCTTTGGCCTGGCGAAGGAAGTGGCATAACAAGTTGTGCATTTGGCAGGGTGTTACTCATAGCAGCACAATGTCCTGGCAAAGAAGTGCTATAAGTAAATTGTGACGCTGCTGGATCCTGAGATGGAAAAAACCGGAATGGTGGCGTTTGTCCACTGTTATGCGGGTTAGATGAAATCAGACTGGGTAGCTGATTAGGCAACTGACGCAGGTTTCTTTTACTGGTATCATTGTTCTCAACACCATGTTCATGCACAGGAAAAGGTCTGTTAATTAGACCATTACTCACACTGGTACTATTAGCATTCATTGATTCGAATGGATTCCTAACAGGATTCTTCGATGGAAATATAGGAGTTATGCTGGGAGGACGCGGAGCATGCACATTTATGGAGCGCCTCGTTTCAAAAGTTGCTGGCAGAACTGGTGGACGGTACTCAATATTAGAATTGAGACCAGGAAACACCCTTGACGCTGAAGTAGTTGCACTTGCTGCAACGGTAACAGCCTTTTCTGATGAGAAAGCAATAGTTGGTTGCAAGAAACCATTACTTCTACTATGGTCTACTAGTGTCGGACTCATATCTTCCCAATCGAACTCCTCCTCTTCAGTATTCTGCCATGATGTTGTCATAACCTTATCCATACCGTTTTTATCCAATCGCTCCACTAACAGAGGCTTACTGCCAGAAGTTTCTTGGCTTTTGTCACTACCATAGGCATCAATTAGAGCTCTTGGATTTTGACGCGGTTGTCCATTGCTGAGATAGCTTAACTCATCAAAACATCTCTTTCGCGGAATGTTTGAGATAACTGATGAAGAATTTTTAGGTATTTCGCTCCAAGTATTCCCACCAAGATGAAAATCATCAGCAAGCATCTTCTTGATTTATCAGAAGCTATTCAAATTCTGAAGCCACGAGAAATAATCAACAAATATAAGTTACAGAAAAATCCAACAATGTTCTTGATGTGCCATAAACTAATAGAGAAAAAACATGATTATCAATTTATCATAAATTTAAACAGGCTCACAATTAAATGTGCATATATAAACACCAATGTGAACATCAATCAGAAATCATATAAACATCATAATTCAACTAAAAGTGGTACCACAATCTAATAGACACAATCTAAAGCAAAATTCACAAAGTCTCAAAGATTCTTGGAACCATTATTATTATTATTTATTATTAAACCCATTATTAATAAACATTCAAATAATCAAATTCATTAATTCAAAGAGAGAGAGAGAGAGAGAGAGAGAGAGAGAGAGAGAGAGAGAGAGAGAGAAACCTAATTTTTCAGTTTCAGGATTCGGATTAAATTGGGGTTAGTTTAGGATTAACGAAAAGATTGAAGTTATTATTATGATCAATTCATAATGATACACACGCATTACAAAACAATGAATTGATTAATCACTTGGCTTAAAACAAAACCCTCAATTCCAATGAATTAAATTAGGGTTAGGGTTTAAGAATTGGGAATAATAACACGAATTGAGAAAGAGAAAGTTAAAGGACAACATACAACGAGCGTGGTCGGTGTTAACGCCGTTAGTCTCTGTCACAATCGTTAACGGAATTGTTGTTTTCTTTTTGTTTTGTTTTGATAAAAGAGTTCTGGTTTTCTTTTCTTAACTTGTACACTATTTATATATCTAGGGTTACAATAAATAGGTTTAAATTAAGTTCAAAACAAAATAAGTCATTAATTTAATGTCATCCTTGTTTCAAAATACATGTCGCACTTTTATAATGTTCATTGTTCACATGACTTGCTTTGACCATACTTTTTAACTAACATGTAAATACAGATTTTTTTTTTTTAGCAAATATAAATACAAATGTTAGCATGTAAGATGTTGTTCGATTTGTTTCGATAAGTATTTACAAAATATTAGTTTTTATAATTTTTTACTTTAGATAATTAAAGATATTA
>Ga0228711_1009736_pt1 | contig 12901 bp, 13 predicted proteins | sample MedpolnodulmetaG_2_FD_177996 | JGI IMG/M metagenome (GOLD analysis project Ga0228711, IMG submission 177996) | Root nodule microbial communities from Medicago polymorpha collected in Santa Monica, California, United States - brown nodules | ecosystem: Host-associated > Plants > Roots > Nodule...
TTCGACTCTTGAAGAAGTTAGACGTTAGAATGGTGTAAAACCATATTTGAGTGATCATAGTATCATAGTTGGAGAAGTTAATAATTAGAATGGTGTAACACCATAATAGAGTGGTCTCAGCACCATAGTAGAGTGTACCATAATAAAGTGGTTTCAGTATTAAAAGAATGGTTTGGTACCATATTGGAGGTGTAATTCTCGAACGGTTTTCTGCAGTGCAGTAGTTAATCTATCAGTTGTAGCTGAGCTTGTTTTATCTTGGAGGCGGTGTGGTTGATAGTCTGTCTTGCACAATTTTGGGTAGTGCCACAAAACGTCTTAAAGAGAACGACCTGGTTGTGACTCAACCTAGTAACAACTTTGGTAGATAATAGAGTTTGAAAATCCAAATACAACAGTTTGGAAATCCAAAAGCAACACAAAGTCTAACAAAAATTGAAACTATGAGTTCTGATGGAACTATGAAAAAAACTCATAGGAAGAGGAAGCAGTTCAGCCGTTTCTGTTTCAATAGAGGTTGGCAAACGGTAGAGATAAGCGGAGTGAATTTTCAGGAGAGGTAAATGATTTTTAAAAACCAGAGAGGGTGTGTGGCATTTTTTTGGGAGTAAACCAGGTATCCTCTGCGTGCAACTGCAGAGACTAATCCCTCGAGCATTGTGGAACCCAAATGGGCGGCAAACTCTCCCTAAGAGTTTTAACGCTGCTGCATGCCCAAGGCTGGATTCGAACCCAGAACCTTGGTTAAGCTAATAAAACCTTAGAGAGTTGACTGTAATTTTCCAACAAAAAATCACTAAATGTAGGGTTTATTTTGAGTTTCAAATGATCAACCTTAAATGACGTACGTAACCTCATACCTGAACCAATCGAAATCAAATTTATTTGTTTTGGTTTGACTCCAAACATAAAAAATAATTAATTAGTTTGAATGAGATTTTCGTTTGATGTTAGTTATTACACCCACGTGTTTGATAAGTCTCGTGTAGAGATCGGTCACTAAAAAAAATGTTACATAGTCTCATAACTTATATTTAGTGATAAAAAAATGTTACCTTGTCTAGTTAACAAATAAAAATATGGCTAGCATACATCAAAATGAGCCTCCTTAACCAACACCCACCCAATCACTTCTACACAAAGCAAAAAATTCTGTAAAGCACGTTTCTTACATTACAAGCATATGATCAAGATGCCTTACCTCAACAATCTTTGGCAAATATCAAGTCAAAATTATTATCATGGTCCCTACAAGAATTCAAAGAAAGTCCAAGAAAATGAATTTCAAACAAAGTCTACCTCCCACCCTGCAATGTCTTGCCTTTGTAAGAAAAATCAATAGTTTGAGAGCCTCTTTCCACCTTATACTAATTGCAACCTTTCACCAAACATTTAATTATCAATCCAATTTTTTCATAACAAGATGCTATATAATATGTGTACCACATACCCTTCATTCCACTTCAAACAAAACACATTCTTCTAATCTTCTAGTTTTTTTCATACCAATGGCTAAGCTATTCAATTTCTTTCCTCTCTTTTTTCTCAACGTATTCATCATTGTGACACTGTTTCAAAGAATTTCAGCTCAACCAGCTATATCACCAGCACCATCAGGACCATTAAACATAACCAAAGTCCTAGAAAAAGCAGGACAATTCACAACATTCATCAAGCTACTAAAAGCAACACAAGTATCCGATCGAATCAATTCGCAACTCAACAACTCAAATCAAGGCCTAACAATCTTTGCACCAACAGATAATGCCTTCTCAAGCTTAAAATCAGGAACACTAAACTCAATCAGCACACAAAACCAACTTCAACTTCTACAGTTTCATATTCTACCAACACTTTACACAATATCACAGTTTCAAACTGCAAGTAACCCTCTACACACACAAGCCGGAAACAGTGATGATGGAGAGTATCCTCTTAATGTTACTACTTCTGGAAATCAAGTTAATGTAACAACTGGCGTGATTGATACAACTGTTTCTAATACTATTTATAGTGATAATCAGCTTGCAGTGTATCAGGTTGATCAAGTGCTTCTTCCTATGGCACTTTTTGGACAAGGTCCGACCGCTGCGCCTGCGGAGGCTCCTGCACCAACTAAGCCGGAGAAAAGTGTTCGGGCTTCTGATGCTCCGAAAGGGTCTTCGGATAGTCCGGCTGATGATTCAAGTGCTGTTGGTTTGAATGGCTACATAGTTAATGGTGCTACATTGTTTGTTGTTGTTTTTGCCAATGTTGTTGTGTCTTGTTTCTGGATGTAAGTCTTATAGGATGTGCATTTTCCTGTTTTCTTTTATTTTTCCTATTTTTTATTTTCCTTCCTTGAGCCAGTTTGAGTTGATTGATGATGATGATGGTGATCTCTTGTACTCTTGTTGTTACAATGTGAAGAAAATTTTGAGTGTAATATAAATGAATTTTTTATAATTGGAATCTGTAATTAGAAGTGAAACCATTTGTTTATTGTTTTTCATATAACTATTATGTTCAATTTTCATGTTCAAAGCATCCGTTTGAGTGTTCGACACTCGTACAACAAGATACATATAACTACATTAAATCACTTTTATTTTCTTAAATTATTATCCCCGTATGTGTTACAGTGTCATGTTAGGGTGTACTTTATAGAACAAAACTAACCATGTTAAAAAAAATTGTTTCATCTTTGGAATTGGATTAGAAAGCATGCTGTCATTGGAGCTTAGGGCGATAATATGTTTGTAAGCTGTTAGTTTTTTTTTATACAAAAGCAACCTTCTCATATAACTAGAAAAGAAAATTGCAACGCAAGGATGCAAATGAAAAGACTAATGACTAGCTTTAGATATGACATATAAACTAACATTTCAAATTTGTAAATAAACTGGTAAAGTATATGAACACGACTCTTGAAAATATGCAACTCATTTTTGAGTGTAAACTGTAAAGTAATGTCAACTATTAATAACAAATCATATCTAAATATTGTATACAAAATTCAGCTTCTTTAAAGTGAACAAAAAAAGTTTAGAAGTAAAGTGGGTAAGATATATTGACAGACAAGTTAATGTTGATATTTTCTTATCAAAGTTAATGATTGATATTATACACACGTATGCATAATAAATAACGAGTGATCGATATTTAATTTTTTTACTTTCCCAACTACTCAAATCTTTTTTTACTTCATCCCTATTATGCATAATAAATAACGAGTGATCGATATTTAATTTTTTTACTTCCCCAACTACTCAAATCTTTTTTTATTTCATCCCTATTATTATTATTATAAGCATGGCAGCTAAAAATTTTTAAAAAAGGCAACCTGGTGCACTAAAGCTCCCGCATACGCAGGATTTGGGAAGGGGTCCCACCATTTGATGTATTGTACGCAGCCTTACCCTGTTTTTTACACGAGGCTGTTTCCAGGACTTGAACCCGTGACCTTCCAGTCACATGACAACAACTTTATCAGTTGCGCCAAGGTTACCCCTCACAGCTAAAAATTTAAGAGGGGAAAAATTAACATCGAGAGTGAACAATACCAAATCTTCGGTATAACAGTAGAGATGCACATGCAGAATGGCACATCCAGCTACTGCCTATTTTCTAGAGTAAAAACTCATGCGACAGATGCACCTAAAATGTAGAACTCGGATTTTCATGGTATTAACTGTGAAGCAATTCAATTAACTTAACAGTATGTAAACAAATAGTGTAATGGTTGCTGGAATTTAAAATCATCCTTACAAAGTATCAACCACCGCATAAAACTTTATGGGGCTGCATCAAAATGTGCCTCCTTAACTAACACCTATCCCCATCACTTTATCACAAAGCAAAATTTTCTGTAAAGTACAAAGTCTTGTCTTGCAAGCAACTTGGGGATGGCCTAAGTATTTACCTCAACAACCGTTAGCAAGTGATTAGTCAACATTATAGATGTGGTCCCTTGAGGAAATCAAGGCTATAGCTCTCCCTAAGAAAAATTTAAGGATTAAGACTTTTCCAATCAAAAATGAAATTCGTAACCACCACCGCCGCCACCGGGAAAGCCTCCGCCGGGGAAGCCACCGTCAAAAGTAAAGTGAAATTGCTGTCCACCACCGCCGAATGGATTGAAACCTCCACCGCCGCCGCCACCCATTCCCGATTCTTCAAGGTCCTCCCCTTGGTCGTATCTTGTGCGTTTGTCTTCATCACTTAGAACCTAAAACACAATGCAACGACCCATTATTCAACAAAATATTCATATCTAGGTGCGATCATATCATCAATAATATTTAGAATCCTATTACAACTCTGCAGTTAAGCGTCCATTAAAAAAAACAAATTATTTGCATCCAAAACTAGTAAAAAAAGCATGGTATATATATGCAAAAATCACACAAGCATGTTTCCTGATTAAAGTCTGCACAAGGAAAAGAAATAAGGTATTTTATTTGAGACTAAAACCTCGTATGCAGCAGCGATTTCTCGGAATTTAGCCTCTGCTTCTTCCCTTTTGTCAACATTCTTATCCGGGTGCCATTGTAAGGCAAGTTTCTTGTATGCACGTTTTATCTCAGCAGCGGAAGCATGTTTTGAAATTTCCAAAATCTTGTAATAATCCTTGCGTTTGCTGATCTTTAAAGCCTTTTCAGCCCTCATTAATGCTTCACGAATATTCATATCCTGCAGTTATTGACAACTACTAATCAAACACAGCCAAAATATTAACGTTGTCATGTTAGTGAATCATATGATGACATGTGTTAAAAAAAATCTGTTAAAACCTAAAGTTTTATTGCAAATATTGCAAATCAAAAACTTCGTCGACGACAATGTTAACCGGGCAGATATTTTCTAATATAATGATGAGATTTAAACTATGAAAAAAAAAACTACCAGGAGCATGAAATGAAACATGGAGAAAACGCAAATTCTAAAAGCTTCAAGGGGCAAAGTATTTTTCACTTCTTTAAACTAACTCCACACTACAGACAATTCTGAATCCTCCAAACCTCTAATAAACACACAAATGCAAGAAATAAATAACAAGGTTTGAGTCGAGTATAATCATCTTGGTTAAAAAAGTTAAATCACTGCATCATATTAATCAATTAACCAAGAGGCCAAGGGGACTTTGTTTGTAACAAATTTGAAACTCAGGATCGACAGAAACGGTTATTGGTACAGTAAGGTTAAGGAAAGTAGGAATCTTTGTTTAAATTAATCTCTCTCTCTCTCTCTCTCTCTCTCTCTCTCTCCACACACACACACACATTAATTCATCTTATTTTGAGTGCTTCAACTAGTGTGTTTCCCTGTATCTTTTTTCAAGGATAACTTATCCTCAATTAGTGTAACTCCACTACTCTCAAGTGTTCCATCTTTTTCAAAGAATTATGATTTTGAGGAAGAACTCAACATGGAGCTTGGAATATTTGTTCCTCCCAAAATCTACTCCAATATTCTAATTTAATCATACCAATTTGAAACATGCTATATGAATTCAATATATATTACCTGAGGAGATTTTTGAGCAGCTGATTTCAGATCTTCAACAGCTCCCTCCCAGTCTTCCGTCAAGAGTTTAGCTTCTCCCCTCTACAACAAAGAACACCAACATAAGTAATTACGTGCAACAACTTTCTTAAAAAAAAATTATGTGCAATAATATTTTTCCATCCTACTCAAACAAGACTTCGATCAAAAAAGAATTTTCTTTGCTAGGAGACCATGGCCCAGAAAAATACTTGTAATTTTGTAAAAGACAAATGAAACACAAGACACAAGGATGTTCAAAATTATAGTGGACCTGAACAAGAGCATCAATAAGTTCCTCATCGATCTTAAGAGCTTCACTACAACTGTTCAAGGCGTCCTTTCCTCTGCCAAGCCTGACTAGCACTTTACACAGGCCAAGATGAAGATGTACATTATGTGCAAGATGGTCAGGGTCGACAGCAAGTGCAGCCTTGAATTCCTCGACTGCCACCCGTAGCTTGCCCTTACTCGCATTATCTTCAGCCTTTATGGAAAACAAAGAAATAACGAATCATCAACACCCAAAAGAAAGAATGATGAAAAACTTGAGAAGGAATGCAAAAAGAAATTTTAACAATATATCAGGGCTTACACTTTTACTCTTTTTGAGTAGATTTTTCAGTCCAAAGTATGCTTTTTTCAGTTCACTATGCTCAGGATCTAGGCGAAGACCTTTCTGGTAATGCCTGAATATATATGCCCACATATAAGCAGGATAATATTAGAAAAAATTGTAAGAATGCTATAAGAGTTCAACATCATTTCCACAAGACAAACCTTGTAGCAACATCATGATCAGCTAAATAGTAATATGCACGACCACGTAACAACAATGCCTCTAAATTGTTTTCATCTTCCTTGAGAAGAAAACCAGACTCAGCAATGGCACCCTCATACTCTTTATCAGCTATCAACAACCTCACTTTAAGAAGCTTAGCCTGAAAAAAAAAATAATGCATATAAAGTTGGTTGTCATTCTAGTTGCTAAAATGACTTCACACAGCCCAAACCCAATACTTAGGCATTAACTTTCAGACTTGTGTAACTACTAATACAGGAATAGAAAGTAAATTTATGGATGTGGAAGAGCATAAAGTTGTTACCTTAGTGCATGCTGGAGAGAAAACAAGAACAACTTTATCAATGTATTCCAAAGATTTTGTGAAGTTGGCTGACTCATAGAGGGACTGAGCTGTTTGGAGCGCACTTTGAGCCTGCAATAGCTGAGAGAGCTCCTTTTCTGCAATTGAATGTCCGGGTTTTAACTCCAGAAACTTTTTGTAGCTCCTCTCAGATTGCTCATATCTACATTAGCCAAAAAGCACCTGAATGATATCACTATCCAATTAGGAGTTTGAGTGACTTGGGGTGATGGGGGAGGAGATGAGAAGTGTGAGGGAAGGAGGGGGATGAGTGGCGCAATGGTCATTTTCTGAAACTAATATCTTAAAGTATAGGATTTATGGGGGGTTGGGTGGCTGAACTGGTTTGAACTTTGGACTAAGGGATAAGGAGTTTGAGGTACTGGACGAAGGAGAAAAACTAATCTGACAACTATTAATTACTAACATTTGGCACTCAACAGAAAAAAGTATAGTGTTCACATTATTTGCTAACTTCAATAACGATAAGGGGCAAAATGTTGCTTCTGGTCTCACATCTTAGATTATCTTCTACATATCTTCTATCCTTATGAAACAGAAATTGGAAACAAAAATTATAGGTGCATTTTTATATTATTTACCAAACTTTCAAAAATCACGGGGATGGGGTAATACTCGTAAATGAACCACACCTGCATAACTTGCGAAGAACTGAAGCCTGGGAAAGGTATGCTTCTGAAAGGTTTGGATCTGCTTCTATTGCAGCATTTAGATCATTAAGTGCCTCAGTATAATGTTTCCCTTTTATACTTCGAGATGCTTTCTCAAACAACTCAGCTGCATTTCCTGGTTTTCCACCAGATCACAACCAAAAAAGACTGTTCAGGCAACAAATTTCACTTGAACACTGAATCATCATATTCACAGGACTTCCAGAGAAGTAATAAAGTTAGGACTTAGGAGTATTATTTTTAGTGGGATTATGTGCAGAAACTTTAATTCAAATGAAAAGTTGAAAATGAAGACGGAAACTACTATCAACCTGTTTGAATTAGATTATATTTACCACAAACTGAATAAACTTGTTGTTAAGAGGCAATTTTGGCAAAAGTTTTTTTAAGGGGCACCTCTGATCAAACTGAATTTTGACCAGCTTCAACGCCGATACAAGAAGACCTTATATACTATACTATATAGTATATACCACAATACAGTGCAATTAACAAACTTGGACATGCAACTTGATGATGTATGACAGACCAAAATTTCACTTTGTAGTGATACTATTACTATCTTAGTTTCTAATTTCTCACTATGGTCTAATAAAAGATATATGGAAAGAGATTTAATTCACCCATCTATCCTCTTTTTGATGAACTCATACCATAATACCTATCAACGAAATAGAGTATTTTGATTGGCCCAATATTATGTGATGCCACTTACCCTTTTCATTTTATGATAAATGGAAAAGATATATGCAAGATCGACTAATGGAGAAAGAGAAAGAATAAACCATAGCATAAAACAACGTAAAACATTAATACATTCCAGGAGATCGGAAAAAATCTCATATGATGCCATTGTGGAGGATACACAAGGAAATCATTCAGGACACATGAATGGAAGTAGTTATAGAATTAGTAAAGTGGTCACGAGTCACGACCCAGGAGTATCACATAATAGATTTGTTTGTTAGCTAAAATAGTAGGAGGGAGTAGAAGATGATTCGTTCCAAACTGTTAATATCATAGAAACAAGCACTGGCTCATTTGTAAAGGGGAGAAAAACCTTGAAACTAGAGTTCTGTCATTGTTCTTTGTTTGGCATTCAGTCTAACAGCATTCTTTCACTCACAAATTCAGATTTTATTTTAGGGTTCCTAACTCTTTTTATATACCATTCAAACAGGTCATATTAAACCCTCTCTCTCTAGTTTCCAATGTTCAAATTCAAGCTACACTAGAATTGTAAGTCCCCAAAAAATAAAAGCTATAAATCTTCGATAAATTCAAATGCACTTATTTCCTTTAAGATAAACACATAAATTTACAACATAAATAAGAAAACCTAATGCATGCTGAGAGTGATAAAAATAAAATATAAGATCGACCCACACAACAAAGTTCGATCAAAGCATTAAAGATATGAAATTTAATAGGAGAAAAGCGAAAATGAACATTAAATCAAAATGGGTGGAAACAGATGAAGGTATACCTGAAGCAGAAACAAAGGGTTGAATAATGACAAGTTGGCAAAGCAAAACATAATTGAGTATGAAGAATGTCTGAAACAATCCCCTATAAGGCACCGAATCCATAGTCAACAACGAGAAACCAATAAGATTAAGCATTGAGATTTTCCTCAATGATTCGAAATTCTATATTTTGATGTTAACACATTCGCCTAGGAAGAAGAAGAAGACACTGTTATTTGATTCTTAAAAATTGAGAAATTGAAACATTTGGAAAGGGCAAAATAAAAACGTTGTAGCTTTCCACGTTGACATGTCATCGCACGTAGTCTCTACCAATGATTATATCACACGTGGAATTTATTTTCGATAACTGTTTCTCAATTGTTGCCACGTGTGAAAAATAGGCACTAATCAGAATTTGCCACGTCTTGCTTGATGCAAATCATGCACTAATCACAATCTGCACCTCGGCATAGGAAGTTTCATCTTTCCGCCGATAGATCCACAGTTGGAAACTTGGGTATCCCATTTTGACTTTTCAATTAGATATTATAAAATACATCTTCTTAGATCATTTTTATTTTCTTTTAAACTCAATATAATATTTTAATATGTTTAGCAAATTCATTTTTCTTTGTTGTCGAAATTTCTTTATTATTTAATTTTAGTTATAATTTATTCTTTTTAGTTTTGTTTATTTAAATAGATTATTAGTCAAACTTGCATACACTAAAAATTGAAAACTGAGAAATCACATGTTCGAATTTGTACATTAGAAAACAATAATTTATTTTTCTATTTTATTACATTCAATCCGAGAAGTAAAGTTGTCATCGTGAACTTAACTCAGTTGGCATGGACAATGCATAAAATATGTAAGGTTCAGGGTTCAAACCTCGGCCACCACCAAAAAAAAAATCCGAGAAGTAAAGTTATATCGACTACTCCATCAATTTCAAATAAAAGTGGCATTGTCGCATGATATACTAATTAATAAACGTAAATTTTATACAAAAAAGAAAAATTATGAATTATCATTCATTAATAGTATGAGAAAAATAAATTACAAATGTTAGAAAAAATAGTAATAAATATTTAGAGTGTAAAAGAAAAATTAAAATTAATACTTTATTGATATTGTAAAAAGACTTATTAAATGAGATTATTTTTTATGCGTAACTTTTTTAATTAAATGAGTTATATTGTAGGACCGAGACAAAGCAAGCATGAAAAATAAGAAAATTGATACATTTATTAAGTTTTTTTTTTTTTTTTACAAGAAGAAACTTATTGCATTTCATTCATAATAATGGTAGAGGTAGAAGATGGAATTCTAATATGAATGTGAAAACTAGCATGACGCAAAGCCACTCTAGCAAAGTTATGAGCGACTTCGTTGGTTTGCCTCAGAATAAACCTAACATCAAAGGTTACTAAATCAAAAGCTAACAGGCGTCTACAATCATTGATTATTGCGCTAAAATTAGAGACGCCGCTTTTATTGTCATAAAGACTATCCACCACAGTTTTGGAATCAAGCTCGAAGTCCACAATACCTAGCTGAAGATCGCGAACCCAGTACATGGCTGATAATAAACCTAAAGCCTCCCCCAAATCCACATCAAGGACGGAGACATCCATTCAGTCTTGGCCAAAATATACGACTTTCATCATCTCGAATGCACACACCAATGCCAACCCGATTTCGAGCTTGAGAAAAGGACGCATCAACATTACATTTAAATCTATTGGGACTTGGTTTAATCCACTTCGAGTCGTTCGGGGTAACGGGATGCTGAGGGATATGATGATGAATAAACCGAGCATTCTTCCCACTAGTAAGAAGAGATCATGCACGAGCACAAATAGCTTGAGTTGTTTTAGTAACATTGATCCATACTTTATTGTTTTGATACTTCCATATACCTCAAAGGGTCACACTGAAAACTTGCTTTTGTTGTTGGTCCAGGTGTTATAAGTTAGCAAACACATTAATTGGAAAGCCTGCATCAATATCAAAAGCAACCATCAAAAGACTCCATAATCCACTCTGCTGCTAATAAATCTTCTTTTTATCACACATAAAGAACAGATGGGTACTATCCACACCAAAATCATCACACACTACACACCTTTCAGTACATTGAACTCCTTTTGATTGCAATCGGATTCTTGTGGGCAAACAATTACGACAAGCTCTCCATGGGAAATTCTTGACCTTCGGGGCAATTTTAAACTCCAAATGCAATTCCAGTTACCCCGCACACGGTGCTGTACAACTGCCACATCATGATTCAGAATATCCTTGTAAGCACTTTTAACTGAATAGGCACCATCCATCTCGAACTTCCAAACATGAACATCATGAGTTACCGAAGGGAATAACGGTGTATTAAAAATATTTTTAGCAGTAACATTGTTAAAAAAAGTATTAATTAGCTCCATATTCCATTGTTTTTGGGGTGTAAACAACCAGTCAGAAACAATGATAGATGGCCACTCCAAATGATGATGGGTAGACGGTAAAATTTGTGCAGCATTACTGAGCCATGGGTGATCCCAAACTAGAATGTGTTCTCTTGTGCCTATACTCCACTGAAAACCTTGGCACTCCATATGCTACGCCAAACATAACTAGGATTATGGCTTACGCTAGCTCCAAAATAGCCACTTCGAGGAAAATATTTAGCTTTGAGTAAACGAGTGATTAGAGATTCTGGAGAAGAAGCCAACTTCCAAGCCTGCTTGCAAACCATAGCCATATTGAAAGCCTTAAAGCCCTTAAAACCCATACCTCCAAACACCTTAGGAACTGAAAGGCGTTCCCAAGATAGCTAGTGCAATCCTCGAGAATTTGCTGAATTATGACCCCACCAGAAGGAGTTTAACATTTTCTCTATCTCATTAATGAGGGATCCCGGAAGAAGGAAAACACTCATCACATAGGAAGGGATAGATTGCTAAACAGACTTAATGAGAACCTTCCTTCCGGTCCGCGAGAAACATCTACTACTCCAAGAGTTGATTTTATTCCATATACGATCCTTAATAAAATTAAAAGTTGCATGTTTACTACGTCCAATCATAAATGGTAGCCCAAGATATTTATTAAGTTTTTGTTGATCAATATCTTTTTGACGAATTTTAAATTTACGGTAAATGAATTATGTCACTATTCATAACACTCCTCTTATTTTAAAACTAAACAAAATATAATAACACATTTATAAATATTATTAAAATATTACTAGTGCAGAGATCATTAAGTAGAAAGAAAAATCAATGTGGACCTTTTAATCCCAGCCCATAACACAACAATACAACACAACAAGTTCGTAGTGGTTAAGTACAATTGTTTTACATTTCATATCGCCTGTCCTGAGAAGTCACTTGGTTGCAAGGTTTGTCCTACAATCTAGAGGTACTCGGTTTGAGACCCGGCACCGAGAGAAGAGAGGAAGAGGGAAAGAAGAAAAACATGAGGTATTTCAAAATACCTCTATTTTTTTTTTTGTTCCTTGTACTACACTCTCTTTCTCGTTGTTAGGTTTGCTTTCTTCTTCTGTTTTCTGTTTACAATTTCATATTTTTAATTGAATTTTTTTAATGGGGTTCCGAAATTCTAGTTTAGTTTTGTTGCTTATTGTTTATACTCTTTATAAAACTCAACCCAAGTTGAAAGCAAATATCACTATAGATTTGCTGGCAAAGAGTTAGATATTATGGTATTAATATCAAATTACCTTTGCTGCTAGCTACTTTTGTAGTGTGTGCTTATACCACAATTGAAATTTATGGTTTTTTCTGAATGTTTGGAATGGGAATTTTGGTTACTTATTTATGTGATGATTGAACAGTGTTTTAATTTATTAGACCATACTTTTGTGGTGTTTTTTCATTTTATGCATCTATTCTGTTGTTGTCTCTGGCTGTTGGGCCCAATTGCTCATTCCTGTTTGCTGACTCAATTGCAGTGAATCAAACTTGGGGCCAACCCTCCTACTCCAAGGGACTGTTGCCTGTTGGTGATAAAACTGTTTGTGCTTGGAGGTGCAGATGGGAAAAATCTGCACAA
>Ga0228711_1009738_pt1 | contig 12899 bp, 3 predicted proteins | sample MedpolnodulmetaG_2_FD_177996 | JGI IMG/M metagenome (GOLD analysis project Ga0228711, IMG submission 177996) | Root nodule microbial communities from Medicago polymorpha collected in Santa Monica, California, United States - brown nodules | ecosystem: Host-associated > Plants > Roots > Nodule...
AGAATGAGACTTCTATGCTCAAGGACAACTCCAAGAGACTTCTCTTAACAATTACAAATAATTGAATAAGGTTTTGAATACTTGATATACAATCAGAGGTATTCACAATACAATACGAAACAGAACAGACTCTGTTTTTCTAGACACTTGAGAATTCTAAGATATGAACTATTGGAAGAATTATCTAAGTTGTTGATGTTTACGACGTTTTGCACAGAGTATGGCCTTTTGCTTGTTATAGTCTTGTATATGTATGTCACAGTTCTCCAAGTCTTTATCCCTATATATAGAGGATTTGAGAGACGTTGAGAATTAGCCGTTACATCAACTTGTCTTGCTTGAAGCCTTGATTCATCACCATTGATCTTTTGCCTGATTTGATAATTGTCCTATGAAGAACTAATTTCAAATCCATTCCATTTGAAACGGAACAATGTCTGCAGCAATGTTACTGTTATTCCTGTCTTGATGTAGAGACAAGTTGCAGAGATGGTGGTTGCAGAGGCGTGCGCAGATTTAGTGGTTGTACACTTCGTACACTGTACTTTGTCAACTCTGGTGAAGTAGCTTCTGGTGAGATGCTTCTGATAACCATTACTTCCGATGACGTGTCTTCAGGAGCTCTTTCTTCAGACGCAGTTCTTCAGACGCATTTCTTCAGACGCATTTTTTCAGATGCTCTAAGCTTCAAATAAAGTTCCTTTGCTCTTTGACTTGTTCAATCAGAATCTTTATGAATAGTACTTTGATTATGATCCTGTACACTTGAACAAATGTTTAGCAATATCCAATTGATAATTTTTAATACCTTGTTATCATCAAAACTCAAGAGGTGATTTTGCGAAACACCCTTTGTTCCAACAAAATCTTGTGCACACATGGAGATTGGTGGGAGCATTGATATTAGTTTCGTGGAGTATGTGGATGACATACTAATTACCAAAACAATTTATCTACACATGTAAGACATGGTTAGAAAATTATTTTCAATATGTACCAAAATTGATTATAGTGTTCAACACTAGAATACCTTCAAATATCCTTGGATGTCTTAAAGGACTATGGATTGTTTCTTAAACACGGATGAAAGAAACATCGTAAATACCCCCCTAGAATTACACCCCTTACCACCACTGCCACGTTACGATTTCAGAACATGGAAGAATGAATCAAAGAAGAAATAAGAAGAATATGAAGAGTTTTATTCTCCAAAAGATTCTCATGAGAACAAACAATAAATGCCTTCTCCATCTTTTTCAATGGTTGTTGTTGTTGCTGTTTCCTTCAACATTTTTCTCTTAATCTTGGCCCAATTGGTGGTTTATTGATCTAAGATTTTGGTGAAACAAGCAAAAGAAATGGGAGGTGGTGGTGCGATGGGGGAATTGGGAGAGGAGGATGGGGAAGAAGCTGAGATGCTTCTTTCTTTTTTTTCTTTCCTTTTTTTATTTTCTTAATTTAACAAATATACCCATGGCCTTTTTTTTATTTTTTAATTCGAAAATTATCAACGTGGCATCTAACTCACTTAAGCTAAGTGAGGTGCCACGTAGGCATTGACGGAGTCAATATTAACCAAAAAGACTACTATTCAAAAATTGGCTAAATATTGGGGGTGTCTATGGCCATTTTTTAAAAAGGGGGCCAAAATTGTTACACTTTAAAACTTAAGAGGTCAAAAGTGTCTACACAACTTTCTCTATTTTCTTGTATTATACTTGTGATCAAATATACAAAAAATACTTTTATAAACTTAATTTAGAATTCATGTGGATTATAGTGATGTCAAAACTAAGCGCGGTCTTTGTGGTATAATACTGTTGTGAATTCGGTCAATTACAAACCTCACATCAATGAAATTTAGATTCGTGCGCAAGTATCAATGACAGTCAACAATCAAAATAACCACAAGCAACAAAAACAATCTAGACCTAATCTAGAAACCAAGTGCTTAGCAAAACCACAATCTAACCAAAGAATAAACAAGATAAAGAGAGTAGAGAAAAGATAACAACACCAAGAAATTGTTCACCCAGTTCGGTCCAATCATGACCTACTCTGGGGGAGAGATTGATCTCTCTAATCCACTACCAATGAGTTCTTACAAAGAGATACAAATGGGTTACAAGAAATTAGCTTAAACAAGCTCACAAAGAACAACCCTAATTTCTACCCATTTTCCCAATCTCATCAATGATCAAGACACTCAATGATTTTCACTCACCCAAGGTGTTTACAAATGTTCCCCCAACTCTAGAATCTAACCCCCAAAAGAGAGCCAACCCTTAGCATTTGATTTCCTAAGGATCTTCTCTTTTGGTTTCACAAGAATCACCCAAGTTGCTCACAATTGACTCTCCACTCATGTGTTTTCCATCCCCTGAATCTCTCCCCATAAGGCACCAACCTTTTCCCAAGAGCCCCCTCTTTTGGTTCTCCAAGATTCACATCTTGAAGCTTTGAACCTGACCCAAGGACCCTCGACCTTTAGTATCTAAATACCATAAAAGTTCCCTCATTTGGTTTCCATGAGATTCACCAAGCTTGCTTCAAATATGGGTCATGGACTGCTTAAATAGTGTTTAGGATCACGCATCATCGTGCTAAGATTTCTCCCATCATACTACGATTTTTCCAGAACTTCAACATCCAAATTTTGAATCAATTTTCAACAAATACAATTTATTTTTTTATGTAACCGACAAAATATTTACTAATGTACGAGCATAGGTAAGATCCTCTTTATCAATGGGTTCAACTATACAATAACAACCTAACTTCTCTACCCCAAAGCAACAAAAGCAATAAAAACAAAAGAGGTATGAGAAAGGAAAGGTTTCTCTTAGGCAACGAAGAAAAGAAAGTTTATGTGGGCAACAAAGACAAACAAAGTATGGTGGGATGTGAAAACCTTTATATTTTTTGAAGCTCCCACTTCTATCACTATCAAAAAAGAAATCTTTATCAACAATTGAATTCGTTGGATGGTGAAAAAGGAAGATTCAATGCTCCAGATCAGACATCGAGAATTTAACTTCACTTATGAGCTATCAAATGAGTCTACTTAATCCACGAGATCATCGAACACACATGAAATCTCTCACAAAGGGGTGGTTTCAGTCTACCAGCAATAAATGGTACACCATCAACCCACTAAAAACTCTTTAATTGTAACTTAGGTGCTCCCCGACAACCGTCATTGCAAAGAAAGGCTGGCAAGGAAGCATCTCTAAAATATGAAGGTCGTCCATTGATTGTCAAACATATTACAAGCTAATTACATCATAAAGATGATAAGTGCTTCAGAGGAAACAATTCTAGACCAGACCTCGGCCCAACAACGGTTTATTAATGAAATCCCAACTGAAAGATACACTGCCTAAAAAGATTCTTATTCAAGGTAACATGTGCATCTAACCGCACGAGAATACGACCTTAACATGATATTGGTTGTTAGTTAGGCATTCAACTGTATTATGTACCCCACATCGGTTTACACAAGAACACTTGCAACCAAACCGTCTATATAAGTGTGGCATTTCTGCCACACCAATGTATGATCTAAGAATAACAGGTTACACGATTTCTCTTTCCCAAGAAGATGCTTACTTGGGCGTCGAAGCGTTTCTCTATTTTGCAGGTACCGCGGTCAACCACCGCATAGAAAGCCTCAACCGCACCGAAGTTCCTCATCCGCTGTATTGATTTACTGCAGCATGAGTACGACAACCGCGTCATCCTTAAGCTCTGTTCTCAGACAGATCAACATTAGATTATTACAATTTTGTAGTGATGTTTTGTATTTTCATATCCATTAAAAGCGAATAATGTATGAAAGGCGCTTCAAAAAATTAAAATATTAAAGAAATATAAACTGAAGTATGAGAAAAATCACAAATCTAACGATTTTATGAGAAATATATAAAATCATAGGCTTAGAAGTAACAAAACTATTTTGTAAACTTAACTATTAAATATATTATTTAAGTGGTATGAAGGGAAAGAAAATGTGAGATGTCTGAATTGAAGTTCATGGGGATATATCTAAAATATATAGAGAATAAGATAATCTAAATAATATTTGTTGTTGTCTTATTTCATTTCATTATCATTATTTTACAGTACAAATATATAACTAAAAAGTTCATGAAATTATAAAAAGAAAAAAAATCAATTTATTGGTTGGCAAGAAAATAAGTAAATGACAACTTGTGGAATATTGTAGTAGAGCATTTGTGTACTCTCTTGAGTCTGGCACTAAATGAAGAATCATGTGAGCACATGAGATAAATTTTTCCACTCGATAGGAACACTTTTACACACATAACGCACACACTTTGGTGTCATACCAGGAGGGTGCAAAATTGGTGGACAATCAGAATCAGTAATACATTGATGACCTCCTGTAATAAAAACAAAAAGAGAATAAAAAGTGTAACTAAAATGGGAAAATAATTGTGTACGAAGTAGAGAAGAAAGTTTTAAATGGTTAGAAAAGGCTTACGTGGGGTAGCCTTCGTTGCAACCAGAAATAGGGAAAGAAAGATAATCATACTATAAACAAAATAGACAATTTTAGCCATATTTCCCTCATTTGTTTGTAATATATATGTATTTATAACTTCATAATTTATAAACCTCATCCTATTCCTAACATTATAAATATTAAAAAATATTCATTAAATACATCAATGTGTTGTGTTTGTCCCTTCAGCATACTAAAAAAATGAGGTCGCCCAAAAAAATTCTTCTTACTATTATATTTAGTACTAAATTCTTCTATCTATTTATAATATATTAACATATTAGTTCTCAATGGGCGACAACTATACAGATTATTATTTATTCCTTTTAACCGTTTTAGCCAAATGATCCAAATAAATAAATACGTTAATTTGCTCGGTTTCCAACTTTCCATCTTTTTTTTTCCAATTTTAGCACAACCATTTATCTGCGGGTTTTCCTCATGGAATTGATAATAACTTAATTGAATTCCCTTTTCTCCTGTACAATAAAATATTAAGCTATACTTCCTCCGTTCCTTTTTAAGTGTCGTGTTGGAATATTAACACTAAAATTTCAAAGTGTATTTTTGTACTTTTCTTTCTATTATACCCATTTTAATCCACTAATATATTCCTATTTTTTTGAACACACTTTCTCTTTTGAATAAATTTAATATGTTATCTTTCTTTCGTAACGAACATTTGTTAGTTATTATCTTTTTCTCCAACAATTTTTAACAATTACTACTCATATTATTTATAGAATTTTAACTATTCATGAAACCTCTTTATTATAAGTAACAAATTTTTGTTTGAATTTTAAGATAACAAGAAACAATTTTTTTTTTTGAATAATCAAAAGTGGTCTATATTAACACAGACAAAGTCGGCTCCTTAACAAAAAGCTAACTAAAAAGACCACTCAAAAAGACAATTTGTCAATCAAATAACTACATGAGCAAAGATTTGTCGATACTCAAACATGACAATGGGTTCGACCACCATTTATTAGCCTTCAACCACCAGTAAGAATGAAACTTAACTTTATCCATAAGCTTTGGAATGGATGTGTGAGTATTATTAAATAAAATGTTGTTTAATTTCGTTTATTCCATACTAACCAAACACAAAGAAGCTAAAGTAGCTGGAGGAAAGATGGACGAGCCTTCAAACCACCTATGTAATGAGTAAACTAAAGAAAATGAGCACGAAGACTTTTAGGATCAACTCCTGAAACACAAATCTAAGAACGGACCTGCTGCCAAAGGGATCCATAAGTGTCGCAATTAAGAAACATATAAGGGGCACTATCGGCCTACCCACACCCCGCTGTACATGAGGTAGCCTTGGCAGAGATTATGCCGCGATTCAGTAAATTAACTTTAGTCGGCAATCTGTCTCAAAGCAATCACCATCCTAGAATAGATACTTTCAAGGACACCTGATTATGCTAAATTATGTCCTCTGTAATATCCAAAATAGTAGATTCATGTGAAGTGATAGCCCCCCTCAATGTCGGGGTGCCACTGCCACTGATCTGAAACATTAGGCTGCAAAATAACATTGTGAAGTAAAGTACTACACTCCGCTACCAAGTCTTCCTCCCACGCCCACAATCTCCTCCTCCACCTCCACGCCTCGCCCCCTCCTCCCAACCCAGAGAGAACATAGTAGCAACCGAACACGACTTATTCACCGCTAGATCAAATAAGCAACTAAACCGCGTGCATAAGGGAACTTCTACTAACCACCAATCATACCAAAAGCAAGTATCTCCTTCATCTCCATGTTACGCGACACACTCTCGGAAAACCAACCATCCCCTCCCTCCACCCAGAAGAAACATTCTGGCCCCGAACCTCCAACCTCCCTACCTCCTAACCATACCTAGCAGCCAACACCCTATACTAGAAGCCTTCTCTATCAACTAATAACCTCCAACACCACTTCCCCAACAAAGTAAGATTGAACTCCCTCAACTGCCTAACCCCCAACCGATCATATTCCTGCCGTAAACAAACAGTGTTCCATCCAATACAAGGTACTTTCCTATTGACGAAGCTTTGCAGAAAGAAAGAGCATAGACAGGCAGAGAGGTCAGGACAGACTTGAGAAGAATCAAACGGCCCCCGAAAGAGAGAAAATGGTATGCAATATTGTCCCCCGAATCTAGAATTTATGGTATGCAATATTCCTCAATTGATCAAACAACGGTTCCCAAGTGACCACCTTATTCGGATTGCCACACACCTTTCTAATATAATATTGTGACATCCAAAATTATTGCATACCACAGTTCTATTATCAAAATAGAATAATACCTTTCGAGTATTACATGAATAAGATAACACTAATGAAGATAATCATGTTGCAATATTTTCTATAGGGTTGTTAAAAAGGTTAGAAGATACTACTACCAGCCATCTTAGAAGAGACAATTAAGTCAGGCTTAAATGCATTTTTTATCCCCTATTTTAAATAAAATGGATTTTTAATACCCCTATTTCTAAAACAAGGATTTTGGAGCCCCTATTAAAGAAATCTTGGGATTCTTTTGGTCCCCCGTAATCTTTGATGATGTGGAGTGACATGGCAATTATGTAGCAATTTCAACTTATGGTAGTTGGGTGAGACTAGTTCCCTAAATCATTTTTACTTGGAAACAGTGTCAGATTATTATAGAGAGTGATAATTAATGTGTGCACTTTTTTTTTATTCATCTGTGAACAATGTATGGGTGATGAGACTTGTGTAGCACTTCTCTATTACCATGGCCTTAAATCTGAATTTATCATTTGTATTTTATAAGCGATTGATTATGCGTGAATCAATTCTTATGAGAACTTGATCAAGTTTAATTGTTCTCTAAATTTTGATTCATACCACCTATATGTAATAATATATAGTTTGAACCTGAACTCTAAATGCATTCTCATACTTTAAGCCCATTGCAAATTTGGGGAAACAGTCTGATGTTGGAAGGCATAGCCATAAGATTTAAAAAATATTAGACCATGGCACAGTTGTTATCTGTTTTTTTTTTTTTTTTTTTGTCAATACTATAAATTTAATCTAATAGTTTATATGAGCCGGCCCTAGTTTTCTAGCGAGAGAAATTTCAACTTCTCTCTAAACTTTCTTTCTCCTTCATTCATCGAGGAGGGGTGGTTTTATGTCATTTTTTGACCTAGAATCACCCCTCTACATCTTTTTTCCCTTTTCTCTCAATCTAAATAAGTGGTTTTCACATCTATCAAGTTTTTCCTTTTGTGTTTTTTGTGATTTCCTCGTCTAAGTGTGGCGTTGTGTTGTTCGTCGTCTTGTCGTGGTGTTTGTTCAGTTCCTATTGAAAGATCTACATTAGTCAATTACAAATTCAACCAATGATTTGGACGTCAACGTTGCAGATCCGAAAGCATGGATATTTCGGTGACTTAGGTTTTATCATATTATTTGTAGGCATTTTGCCGTTGTATGCTATTAACTTGGGTGTTGTGAGTTTGTTCGCAGATTCACCCTTTACGTTTTTAGCGATGTTTGTATTGATGTACTCTATCGATTTGAATGAATGAATATCGTTTTGTTTTTGTCAAAAAAAGAAGTTGTTATCTGTTTTTCTAGAATGAGTGAAACTCACTTTTCGATAAGGAGCACTTCTTGAAAGTATTCACTAGAAAATTTCTTTATGGGTGGTATCTGCTTTGGTTCTATATCATTTTTCAAGCTATAAGTGCAGCATAATTTTGATTAGATAGTTTCAAGCATATCTTGGTTTACCTGTGCTAATTCGGTTACAAGCTAACTTGAAGTGGAATAAACTGACCATCTTTTCATGCAAATGTAATTAGCTTAACTCAACTGATGGTTGGTTTTCCTCTCATCTTGGAGTGTATGTGCCTCAAACAATGTATATTAACCTATGGATTCTCAAAGGTCTCACTTGTGAGAAGCCGCAGGCTGCACAATTGTTTTGTTGTGGAGATTATCGAGAGCCTGAAATCCAACTTTTTTGTTAACCAAAAGTCTTTATGATCTGGTTAATGTGCTTCAATTGAATGAATGTACACGGAGACGACACAAAAAGGGAAATTCACAAATTTCAGCATAACCAAAAGCCTTTGAAAATGGAAGGTAACAAAGCTTTTGATGATGCTGGTTGTTTTTCAAGAGGCTCAACATGTTGGGCTTTGTTGTTTTATGACCCTACTGCTGACTCAGTGCTTCTTGTGGCCTATAGACAGAAGTCCATTGAAGTTAGTAGAGTTATATCAGAAGCTTTAAAAACAAAGACTAAAAATGATGGCGGAAAACATTTGAAGGAATCACTATGGTCACACAACCTACATGATTACGTTTCCGCCAATGTAACCACTATGGTTACACAACATACACGTCCATTCATTGTTTAGAAACAACTTCTACTATTTTTGAATAAATTTTGAAATCATTTTTAAAAAAACAAAGGAAGATTTATGTTTCTTAAATCTAAAACAAACATGTCATAAGTCGTAAAAACAAAATAGATTTTTCACTAAGGAAACTTATGTCGTAAAAGCAAATTAGATTTTTTGGTTCATACTACAATAATATCCTTAAAATGAGATAAATACAAATATGTATTTTCTGGATTTCTAACGTCTTCGTTTATTAAACTCAAACACTATTCTGTATTTTCTGGATTTATAACGTCTGTATTTTTTGGTTCATACTACAATAATATCCTTAAAGGAGTGACTAAGATGATTGAAGATGGAATTATTGGTGGTGGAATGATTCTTAAGGTGAATTGTTGCATACGATCGCTAGCACAAGGGGTTAAAACTGCAAGTATTATTGATGGTAGGGTTCCACACTCATTGTTACTTGAGATTTTAACTGATGAAGGTGCTGGAACCATGATCACTGGCTAATTTACTTGCAAAATTACTGTTTATTAGTTTTAAATTCAAGTTCTGTGTTTTCTTCGCAATGTTGATTGTACCTCAAGTTGTAAGACTCGGAAATTAGGGATTTTGATCTTGAGTATTATTTCCACCTTTAGGTGGTAGAACTAGAAAGCCAATGTAAGTTATGTTGTTAGATAATAATTGCCCATTGTGGCCCTGCAATGTTAGGAGAAGCTCTCAACGTGTATTTAAGTGAAAATACACTTCCGTGGTGTATTTTGAGCATGTAGGGGGCAGAATGAGAAATTATGATGTTGTTTACGACCGTCTAATGATGTGGGGCGTATACAAAAACTGACTAAATCAACATTTCGGACTCAATTTAGGGAAAGCCCATGCTTCATTGTTTCTTTTGATTTAGGGAATGAATCTTATCAAGAGATTTTTCAGCCTGACTATGGAGAGGTTGGTGAAGATAACTTCTTGACCTTGGGTGTATTGAGAGATTGCTTGTCCATAAGTTCTGGTCATGTTGTTTGGATTTAGAAAGAATGTGGAAATAAAGAGTCTTGGACAAAATTGTTTACCGTTTCTTACATGCCAGATCCTAGTAAATATTATATGTTTACCAAGGCCGTATATATTTTTTACAATCATCGTCAAGTGCTGCTTGAGTCTACAAGGGATTGGGATATGAATTGGGATACGAAGTTGATTGTTTACAATTCTAGAAATAGTACTTTTAGATTTACTAACGTTCCAAACAAGAGTGCGTATAATCCAAGGAATGGTTCCCCCGAAGTATGCGTTGAGAGTTTAATATCACGTTGGTCTTGATGCTAGGATTTAGACGAGGGCTATGTCATTTGGTTATGAGATTCAAGTGCATCATGCTAGTTATTTTGTACTTGTTCTAATTAATGGTTACTTTATGAATTATTGTTAATTAATGGGCAATTGATTCTTCAGATTGAGAAGTTGCAGTTATTTTCCTTTTATTTGTTTGTTACATGGTTTGTGTTTCAATTGGATCCCATGCTTTATTTGTTTCACACACTTCCTTTATACTGTGATGCTAAGCGTTCTAAGCAAGATAGCAATATTGAGACTTTAGAATCCAATAGAATCCTTTGGTTTTTGATTTGGTGTGTTCACCACAAACCATGTTTCTATCAGTTCCTCATTCAACCCAAACCACTTTTGATTTTAAAAAAACTTATTGCAATAACATCAGAATCATCAACTACTTATAAATAACATTCCCAGAAGGTGAGGCCTAGGTTGCCTTTAAAAATTGGTGGGTAATTTACCCAAACCAATCAAAAACAGTCACATGTTCACCATTATAAAAATTAAATTTATTATAAGAATGGCTTTACAAAAATCATTAAAAATAGAAATATCACAACTGTGAATTGAACCAAGGCACACACAAACCCTTGAACACATAGCTTAACCACTTGACCAATACTTCTTTGATGAAATGAATTGGAATGCAAAATATATGTTATGAGTGAGCAATAATTTTATTTATTTTTTGCAGCGTTTTATAATCCAAGTTTTGGTACATAAAATATCAATTTATATGTGTATATATATGAAATAATAAATATTTCTAAAATAAAACAATATGAATTCATTCATTTGATTTTTTTATATTTTAAATATTATTCTTTTATATAAATTCAAACTATTTATCTAGATTCAATGAACTACAACAATGATTTATTTGTGATCAACCGAATTATGATTTATTTTAGATCCAACATTTCTTTTGAATCAGATGAACTATTTAGAGGTATTAAATGAAAATTGTCAAGATAAATGCAATGTTTCTATTAAATATTTTTTTTCCTTTTATATGTAAAAAAAACTGTTAAATATTTGCATTGTGCTCGCTGAGGATTTTATTTACTTATATATGCCGATGTAAATTTTTATGTATTCATATGACAAAATTTGGAAAACTAATAATTATTTTTAAAATATCAACGTTAATGTAGTGTTTTTATTAAATATTTTTTTATTTTATTTGCAAAACATTGTTAAATAATTGCACTACACTCGTCGCAAAATTGTTGTGCTTATATTGCGGAAACAAATTTTTATACATCGATATGAGAAAGTCAATGTGATTAAATTTTCAAAACTCATGATTATTTTCTTGTTGAGATACGGGCGTATTTAAAAAGAAATAAACTTGAATACAATGAAATCATATCTTCTACCAAGACATTCACTGGAGAAGCGGGAACCCGTCTAAAGGAAGTTATTTAGGAGCAGATGAAACTCTTTTTACTTCCGGAACAAGTAGAAAAAAATTGATTAATAGTTTCATATCTTTATTATTTTCACTAGCAGAAAGATGGGGCACTACCCGACCCGTCTGTCCGCTCTTTTTGGGTCATGGGTCATTGAAAGTAATTTTGGAAGGAAAAAAAGTCAGATCAAAAGAGCCAAAATATATTATTTTCTGGTCCATACTATTTGGAGCAGAAAAAATGGACAAATCTCAATGACCCAAATAATATGGACCAGAGATTTTATGTATATATTTTTTTGTGAAATAAACTAAATAAAACAAATATGAATGATTCCATAGTAATTCCAAAATAAAATAAATTTTTGTTTTTTGAGATTTTATGATTACAGTGATCGGGAGAACGTGAATCAGTGAAAAGAGAAACAAAAATTTGTTCCGGCAACTTGATTCATAATCAATGATCCAAGACTAAATAGTTTATCTCACATATGCTAATAGGACTCACATATGATAAGAGTTGCTATTTTACTCTCAAATTGCCCCTTTGAAAATATTTTATCTCAGTATATCGATGATAATTTTTCTTTTATTATTCCTTAATGTCTAAGGTTTGATTCTCCATGATGCCAATTCGGATGGTCTATAATTTAGCTTCTTAAAAAAACATTTTATTATTGATTATATTTATAGTGACATATACATGATATAGTATGCTACGCATTTTTTAAGGATAAAAGATTAAAAAAAACTTTACATATCGTGTATTTTGCATGATATATTTTTTGTGGTAACCAAAAATAAAATAATGTGTTTGTTACAGTTTTTTAATATTTAAATTTACTCTGATCCGTTATCTTTTTTAAATGATAAGGAAAAAAATCAGACATATTCAATTTATTACATTTTATTTTAATATTGAATTTACTCTTATTTATTTGTTATATGTGATATTTATATATAGTATAGAATAGAAGTGTAGATAGTTAGTCTCTTTTAATATTTTTGTTTAAATGTTTAAAATTAAAATATTTATATATATACTATATTCTATACTACATATAAAGAAAATAACCCTTTTTGGAATATAATCATTCGGACCGTTGAATATGACTGTAATACTCCGCATTTTAGTTCATGATGTTTTATCCGTTAGTTTGTCTCATACGCGTTTTAGACCGAAGGGCGTATTGGTAATTGCACGTAGGGGTTTTTTAAGAAGGTTTGGACCCAAAATCCTTCATTTTT
>Ga0228711_1009741_pt1 | contig 12898 bp, 6 predicted proteins | sample MedpolnodulmetaG_2_FD_177996 | JGI IMG/M metagenome (GOLD analysis project Ga0228711, IMG submission 177996) | Root nodule microbial communities from Medicago polymorpha collected in Santa Monica, California, United States - brown nodules | ecosystem: Host-associated > Plants > Roots > Nodule...
AATTGTCTATTCACTCAAAAAAAAAAAAAGACTATTTTTAAATTGGCAGATTCAGAAATCTACTTGTCAGACCAAAATAAATCAATTAGTTGAATAAAGATTGTTGTCGAGTGATTTATATTTTGCTGTCATGTGCTTTAATTATATTTTTTGAGTCGGATTTTCTTTCAAAATTTGCAAATTCAATCTTTCAGTCGGTTAAACTGCGTATTTACGAAATTCATATAATAAACAACTTCAAATCAAAATTCATGTTGGGATGAACTTGATACAGGACCATGAAGAATATAGACTCGCGATTTTGTTCAAGCTGGTATTATTAACTTCTCGTTTTCACGGTAAAAATGGTTCCAAACACATGATTGCGGTGGCATGCACAGCCAAACAATCATGCGCATACTTGACAATATTTTGAGAATCACTAAACATAAGTGTAAAACTATTTTATACTAATAGTGCATATCCATTTTAAAATATAAATTCTCCCATTAGCATTTAAACCAAACAATAAAATACTAATCTATCTTGTCCCTCCCGGGTAGCACTTGGGTGTCTTTGGCTTCAGTGTCTTTCGGTGTCTTTGTCTCTATCTCTCTCCTAATCAATAATTCTCTCTCATCAAAATAATTTATTTTAATCATTCCATCATCACTCTCTTTCCTCTAAAATACACTAAAGTCACCAAAGTCACCCAACACAAAGTCACTGAAGTCCCACCCATCCCTCTCACGTACACTATTGGAGTTCACAAATTGTATTTCATTAAATTGACTTGTGAAATCCAAACTGAGCGTTGTATCAATAATCAATAATCATGACAAATATGAATTATTTCATTGGGACAATCAGAGTATATGGCAGGAACTTTGGATAATGCCGCATTAATCCCTCTAATGCTTTTGCTTAATTAGTGAGGCCCATAAGCATATTTGACTTTATTGTTTGTCATATTCTGACAATACACACGTCTACATTACGAAGCTTCCAAAGTGGAGCAATTCAAGTCACATTGTTTTGACGTAGTAGATGATTTAATTATGTGATTTGATTACTTAACGATAAAGTATACAGTAATTACAAATCCAAAACCAGTTGTGTCTTGTCAGTAAATTTTGGCTTAACTTAATTATTTTTTGTTGACAAAATGATTTTGGCTTAATTATAGATTGATTGAAATTCGTTAAGATGTCTTTTTCAAATTCAAGTAGTGTTAGCAAAAGCAAAACCCACTTCTCTTTAATTCATCATACAGTTTTGCAATGACCGTTTTGTAACTTTCTTGTTTTGTTGATGGTTTAAGACTTTTTCCCTTGATGTTATGTTAATTTTCCAGAACTTTCAGCTTGTACAACATGGATGATCAATATTCAATAGTCATTCATCACTGTAAATGTAGAGGGATCCACGCCTAGAGTGGGGCCCACGTGACATATTTAATCGTTTGACAAACACTGAAATCTTGGATAAACAAAATGAACTCGTGATCATGCACCCTTGGTAGTGCCAATGTAGTTTTAGGCACTGAAACAAAGTTTAGGTGAGGTCTTGAGTAAACAGTAAACACAGCACAATTAACCTTATATGGTAAAATAAGGAAAAAATGCATGCATCCATGGTGATATTGGATAATTTACAAATTCCTCTCAAACTTCAAATATTGGTGGGTCTAAATTCCTAGCTTGTTTCCTTTGGCTAAGGTTAGGCTGACCCTGCTCGTCATTTTTTTACTCGTGATCTAATATTTCCTACTCAATTAACCATATATATACCACGCATATGCCGTCTATTTACGTACAATAAGCATGGAAACGATAGTAATATTAACTCAATTTGCCAAGCTAATTTGATGCAACGATCAAAGGAATAATATAATTGATTGTATTCACACAAAAAATAAAAATAAAAAACCAATCTTTGCAAAAAAAAATTACAAGTTCCTTTTTAGAGGTATTTGGGTTTCAAAACTTGGTTCATCATGTTGAAGGAGATTAGTCTTCTTTTGCTAGATCTAACATTTATAGGTTTTTAGGATTTTTTTTTTCGCTAACTCGTCATCATAAGAGAGGATCTTTTACACAAGTAAGTGTTTCAACATCTCCATGACTTAGATACTTTGGATCCGATGTAGGACCAACCCTTGAGTTAACGAGGTATCCATTTCTTTATTTATATATGAGTTGAATTGTTTTTCAATTGAACGACTCCAGACGTTGAACTTATTTTCGTTTTCTAAAGAGATATTTATGACTTGTTTTTTTTTAATGAAGTAGCATGGTGACTAAAAATTTATAACTTTGTTTTAATTGATGTAGTAATGGAATTTTGTTAGAAATATAATCATACCCAAAATATAATTGATGTAGTCATGGGTGTATTTTGCAGAACAAAGCTTCCTTTGACCACATAATATGAATATGGACCACATGCGTGAAGAATTAATTGAAGACCTTACTGGAAGGACATTTCAACCAAACATATACATACTGTTACGATTAAGATAGTTCACAATTCTTAGAAATAAACCCCTAAAAAAAACTTAGAAATAAAGTAAATCAAATTACAAAAAGAAAAAACCGAGCTATATTTATACTACTAATAAAATGATACATAATTTTTTTGTGTAACATATTTTCAATATAAAGAAATTAACGCCATTAAAAAAATATATATAAATAAATTACCCATAAACAATTTTACTATTAATTCCATTAATTATGATTGATTCAGTTCCTATAAAATATACATTTGTTTGATGTTCATATTTAAATAGCATTGGTTATTGATATTCTAAAAAGGAGAAAAAACATCTTATTAAAAAAAATATATGAACAGTTTGCAATTGCATTTTATAAAGAGGTGCTCCTATATGCTAAAAATTTACGACAAGATGTAATAGTATAAATATACCATAAATAACCATAGAAAAGCAGATAAGCAAGCACGTTCTATTGATATCTAACTATGTATCCATTTCCTTCTGTGTGCCACCTTCAATTTGTACAAAGCATATATCCATATATTTTCACCTACCATGTTTCCATGTAACCACATTTTCTGTACAATGGATTAGGCCATGCAGGTACTATTAAACAAACAAGTACCCATCAAGCAACAGGGTACTTCGTTGGTCGTTATGCTTATGCACAAAAATAATGCAAGCTTGTCTTCATGTACTATAATGGGGTTCTCCGTGTTAGGGAAAACTTAGAGCATTTTCAATGATTTTTTTATTTATTTAATAGAGACTCAAACCTAAGTACATAAGAATTAACACATATTCTCTATAAAAAAAAAAAAGAATTAACACATATTGTCTATGTTCACAAACAAAATCACCCTAAGTACAATACTTCACTCAACAGTAGGGAAGGACAATGATACTAACTCTCATGTTTGACATAGTTATGATCACTTACACCTTCCTGATCTCTTTAGGATTTGTCGGGGATGCATAAACTCTTTCATAAAGCTTAAAAATGTTTCAAATCTTCACAAGTTAAATAGAAACCGAAAGTAAGCATATCGATACACAAAAATAGAATAATGGATAAAATTAATTGTTTTTACCATTTACGTTTTTAGCGATGTTAAACATGTGGTATTCAACGTACTTTATCAATTTAAATTAATTAAATATCGTTTTTTTTAAAGGACTTTTGAAAAAAAAATGTATCTCTTATAAATTTAAAATTTAAATAAATTTTCCAACAATTACGACTATCCTTTAAACATCCCAAAACACCTTCACCCAACCTCTTCTTCGAAAAGTTATTTCTCTTTTTGGCTTTCAAGTTTGTCATGTGTTTTATGAAGTGACTTGGTGTGCTGACTTGTTAGCTAATAGCTCATTGCTTATTTCATTGGATTCTATTTGATTCTATCATTCATGCTTCCAACCTTATTTTTGAAGATCACCTAAGATGAATTCTACAATAGAACCGCATATTTTGGTGCTTAAGCGAGTCATCACTTCTCATTTTCTATTTTTTTTAATGTCATTACTTAATAAATACTCGATCTTTTCAACTTAGTATCTCAATAAAAAAAATATTAGACAAGTCCCATCAATGACCATATATTATTATGTAGGGTTAATATGTTTTTGATCTCTATAAATATTTAAAATTTTGTTTTTTTTGTCCTGTACAAAATACAATCGCTTTTTTAGCCATTGTAAAATTTCCCATCAGCATTTGTAGTTCCTATAAAATTTTCTATCAACATTTTTAGTACACGCTAAAATTTTCCGCCATCGTTTTTTGTCCTTAAAAATGCCAAAGAAAAATATTACATGGACTAAAAAGTGTTATTTTATTTTTTAGGAATTAAAAATGAAATTTTACATATTTATATAGACTAAAACATATTTAACTCTATTATATTTTTTAAAAAACTCATATTATAACACACATATTAATACAATTTATTAAATAGGACCGCAAGAAAAACAAGAGGGATGTGTTACTTATGTAACCCTTCTTATTTATAAATATCCAACTTTTTTCATATGCCTCTTTCAAAAACAAAACAAAAAAATGCTTAATTTGAAACATAGATATTTTTCATGCTTAATTTTCGTAATTTAATTTTCTTTAAAAAAAACATTAATGGTGCAGATTGTTTTTCGTTTATCTTCATTCCTCTATAATCTTCTTTCAAATTCAACCATATCAAGCAATATAAAAAAGATTTTCTTTAGTTTTAAGTTTTTTCTAACTGCCAAAAAAAAAAGAATAGTTTTATCTTATGGAATTTCATTAAACTCTAGGCTAAACTACAGTTTTGGCCCCTTAAGTTTGTCAATGTTGCGATTTTGGCCCCTTAATAAAAAAATGAATATTTTGACTCCTAAAATTTAGCCTCTTTTCAATAGTGACCTTTTGCCCAATTTTAACCGAGTCAACGCCTACGTGGCAGCTCACTTGATTAAATGGCGTGCCATGTGTGTAATTATTGATTAAAAAGGAAAGAAAAAAGCCACATGTTTATTGATGAATTAGAAAAAATAAAAAAAGGAAAGAAAAAAAGATGGAGCACGTGAAACCAGAAAAGAAAAAAAAACCAACAACTACATCCATCAATCCTTCTCCTTCATCTTCTTCACCTATCAACTTCAAAAAACCCAAAAGAATTTTTTTTTTCCTAAATTTGAAATCTTCATAATATCAAACACAGCAAACCAATGTTCTTGATCATCCTCTCTTCTTCTCTATTCACAAAATCAAAAAAAAACATAAAATCAATCCAAAAACCAAATTAAATCCTTAAACAATTTATGGGTTTTCATTCAAACCCAACTAAACTCCAAAAATTAATTTTAAGAGTTTAGGTAATTTACAAAACTTTCTGGTGTAAACTCCGTGAAAAAGAGTGAGGTTACCACTTACCAAAAGCATATTGGTCCTTTTGTCCCTCCTTCGAAATCCATGGTGAGCAAAATAAGCAGCCTGTGATATTCAATCTCAATAAACATTCATTCCATCATTGAGTCAAAAACTAAATGCAAAATGAACATATGCCTGGAAGGGAAGAAGTATATTTAGCAGTCCAAATTTCCATAATAACCCCAAAGAAGCTTCACCAGAACCATAAGCTAGCATATAATTTATTTTCATGCACTGGTAAAGGTGCTTTCGGCGAGGTACGGAAATACATCTAAGCAAATTGATTGCTGTTAATTTTACTTCATACACTCGTAGTTTCTTTGATGAAGGATGTTGTTGGTAGCTGGTTAGTGCTGGTAGAGAGAAAGAAGGGTTCAGAGAGAAAGGTTGAAAGAGCGCAAAAGTTATGGTGCATAAGGAAATCCTTATGCACCGTGCATAAACACTTCGCAACCATCAGATCTAGTGTACACGTGTAATAATCCTAGACTTCTCAAACTACACCAAATCAAACTTCATTTGCTTCAAACATTTCTCTCACTAAAACATAAAGCTCTCCCCCTCTCTCTATAATTCAGATGAGTCTTCATCTCTTCTGGCCACACATGATGATTCCGGCGCGGTGGTCGCCGGCCAGAGGCGGCGGCGGCGCCGTGCCGGAGAACCAAACTCACCTTTTTTAAAAACTAAAGCCATTTTTCAACCTCCATTTTCGTTTTAAAGCGAAATCCGAACTCGAATCGCGCAAAAACACAACGAGAAGGAGTAGATCTAAAGATTAAAATCGGTTCGCTCCTCTTCTTCCCTCGCGTTTTCTTCTTCTTCTTCTTCGATCCAGTGGTGCTGTGTTGATTGCTATATGTTACTGTTTCGTCACTGTCTATTTTCACGGTTTCAGATCTGAAGTTGTTACTAGATTCAAAATCTTTGTGATGTTAGAGGGATTTATGGCTGGGAAACTGCTGGAAACCATTAAGTACATCTAATGGTTTTCCAGAACAAAATGGTTTTGGCATTCTGGTACGATGATGATGATGATGAACGACGGTGTTGATGATGAGATTGAATATTCTGGAAACCATTTCCACAGCAAAATGGTTTTGGCATTTCGGTGCGGTGATGATAATGAACGACGGTGTTGATGATGAGATTGAAGATTCTGAAAACCATTTTCACAACAAAATGGTTTTGGAGTACAACTCACAGAAACCATTTCCACAGCAAAATGGTTCTGGCATTCCGGTACGACGATGGTGATGAACGATGGTGTTGATGATGAGATTGAAGTTTCCGCGTTTGGTTCGTTTTGTTTTGTTTTGTTTGGTTTCATTTGGGGGTGTAGGAAGCAATTATGTTGGGATTTATGCACGGTGCATAAGGATTTTCTTATGCACCATAACCGCTTCCTTGAAAGAGGTGTTAGTCACTTGCCAAGCCTTTCCAATTTTTTTTTTATTCAAACAATTACATAGGTGGCGTTTTGTTTTTATAAAAATGAAAAAATACACAGCTTACCTACCACATCCATTAACGAAGTGACACCTAAGAGTTGACCCGGTCAAAATTGGCCAAATGGTCACTATTGCAAATGAGCTACATCTTAAGGGTTAAAATATTAATTTTTTTTATTAAGAGGCTAAAATCACAACATTAACAAACTTAATGGGCCAAAACTATAGTTTAGCTTAAACTCTTTTACTACTATGATCAGTGTATTATTACGACAGCTAAGCGTGATTAGGCAAATTTATTGTGAAACTAAAATCACGCATGGCAAAAACATAAATATACTACAGTGTTTTGGACTTAACAGTTAACAAGCTTCAACAGTTGAGTAGTTTTTTTTGCAGTACAGTCCATAGTAATAAATTCACAGCTCACCTCAAAAATCAAAATGGAAAAAAAATAAAATTAATTACTGATAATGAGTCACATTCATAGATAAGAGATGAGAAAAATCCCAAAGAAGGAAGAGAACCTTATTACTAACCTTACATTACAGAATTGAAATTTCTGAAATTGATGTTTCTTTGTTTGTTTATTAGTAACACATTTTTATGAGTTGTAAGGTATCTATTACCTACCACTGATAACTCCACCCCTTCTTCTTCTTTTTCTTTTTCCTCATTATCATCACACACAAAAAAAAATCATGTTTTTTTCTTTAGATAGTTCCATTCTATCTTAGATTCATTCACATTTTCCACTCCCCACATAAACAATTTTCACCTATTTAGATATTGTTGTTTTTTCTGACAACTTCCTAGATTTGGGGTGTCAAAAAGATCTAACCTTTATGTTTTGTTCTTTTGTTTGTCTCTCTTCACTTATGACAAAGCTGTTTCTGAGATCTGGGTTTTGAAGATTTTCACTAAAGGTTAGTTTTTTTTGTTGTTGTTGTTGTTGTTAATTTTAATGTAATATGTTGAATTATGTGAGTTAATTGTTTATTTCATGTTTTGTAGGTGAATTATTATCAAGGTTTGTTTTTGAGAAATGGGTTCTAATCTGAATGCTGAATTATCAAAGAAAACTTCTTTTTTTGGTATAAAGGTTTGGGAAATTATTGCAATTGTAGTTGGTTTGTCAATTATAGTTATTCTCACTGTGTTATCAATTTGCCTTACTTCAAGGAAGAAATCTAGAAAAGCTAGAAACGAGATTCCTGTTACTGAGATACCAAATGTGTCAAAAGAAATCAAAGAAGTGAGGGTTGAACAAGTATCAACAAATGGATTTGCGCCTCGTGATGGAATACTTTTAACCATTCATGATAAATCTAGTGACAAGGAATCAGACAAAGTTATGGTTCATTTAGGTTTAGGGAAGAAGGTGAAGAATGGTGATAGTAGTAGTCATTCAGATTCATTTCATCAATACATGGAGAGAGATGGGGGTGGAGGGTCACATTCGCAATCAGGTGAAGAAGGTAGTTCGGGAACGGTTACTGTGTACAAACACTCTTCGGCTTCATACCCTATAACAGCTCCTTCGCCTTTATCTGGCCTTCCGGAATTCTCTCACTTAGGTTGGGGTCATTGGTTTACTTTGAGGGATCTTGAACTTGCTACAAACCGGTTTGCGAAAGAAAATGTACTTGGTGAAGGTGGTTATGGAGTTGTTTATAAGGGACAGTTGATCAACGGAAGTCCAGTTGCAGTTAAAAAGATACTCAATAATATGTGAGTTCCATTAGAATGCTGAGCTTAGTTACCTTAATTTTGTTTTCCTTAGCGCCTTTTTGGATTGACTTATTTAAGTCAATCTACTTACATAAGCTCTTGTGAGACTGTTTGGAAGAGCTTACGGAAACAACATATGATATGTTCATAGTTGTTTTCAGCTTATTTCTATAAGCTCTCCATGATAGTCTATGAAAAACAATTTTACATTTTGTTCCAGAAATAGCTTATACATAAACCCTTTTACAATTCTTCTGCATCTCCTTATTATTAGGCTGAAAATTCAACTTTTAAGTTGTTCTTTTGTTGGTATAACAGTGGTCAAGCAGAGAAAGAATTTAGAGTGGAAGTTGAAGCTATTGGTCATGTCAGACACAAAAACTTGGTTCGACTTTTGGGGTTCTGCGTCGAGGGAACTCACAGGTATCCATATTCTCAATTACAAAAGTATGACTGTATGAGTGATCATAATCTGCTTAGCTTTATTATAATAATCTGCTTTATTAAATAAAAATTATAATAATCTGCTTAGCTTTATTAAATAATTTTTGCTGGAATTAATGGTGATCATAATATGAATTGCAAGTTCTTTAATCTGAAATATATTTTTCCTCATATATGGTATATTTTCAGGATTCTAGTCTATGAGTATGTCAATAATGGAAACTTAGAGCAATGGCTTCATGGAGCCATGCGTCACCATGGCTATCTTACGTGGGAAGCACGCATCAAGATTCTCCTTGGCACAGCCAAAGCGTGAGCCTCTGCATCTATGCTTTTCATTTTCTTTGTAGTCCCTGTATAAAGCAATATACTTGTTTCAGGCTTGCGTATTTGCACGAAGCAATTGAGCCAAAGGTGGTACACCGAGATATCAAGTCAAGCAACATATTAATTGACGATGATTTCAATGCTAAGGTTTCTGATTTTGGTCTGGCCAAATTACTGGGTGCTGGGAAGAGTCATGTCACAACTCGAGTTATGGGAACCTTTGGGTCAGTATTTTCTTGCTCTACCCTTGAGAGTGGTGAATTTTTCCCTTGCTAAGTATTGTTATACTATTTTTAAGAAAAATCAATTCTTATATGCTTTTTCTCTCTAAATTTTTGACAGATACGTGGCTCCTGAATATGCAAACACTGGCCTTCTAAATGAGAAGAGTGATGTTTATAGCTTTGGTGTTTTGCTATTGGAAGGAATCACTGGAAGAGATCCAGTTGATTATGGTCGTCCGGCAAATGAAGTGAGTAAACCAATATTATGTCTCTGGGACAAAATCCAGCTTGAAGTATGTGCGTTTGATTGCATTGATTTACTTAATAATCCTGAAGTGTTAGATGTAAGCTTTATTTATTCAATATTGTGCATTTGTGGCTTATCTTCACAAATGTTTCAAATATACTACACCTCATCCTTTTTCCGGTCAATTTGAGAATAAAAGTTGCTTCTATCAATATACTATTAAGAACATATTTGTTCATATTATTAGATACAACGTATACCATTATGTTTTCGATTGTCTGGTGCATGACTGATCTTACGATATTGATACGTGATTTTTAACCATAACCTCATTAGGATGACGTTATGGTTAAAAATTGAGCTGGTAAATCGCAGTTAGGATTCAAAGTTAATTTTTGCTTCTGAAGCGTTCCTTTCAGAAACAGTAAACACATGATAGTCTCAGCAAAGCGTTAGGATTCAAAGTTAATCTTCGCTTCTGAAGCATCCCTTTCAAAAACAAAAAACATGAACAACATTCTCAGGAATGCTAGTAACTATCATGTCCGTGTGTTTTTAGCTGTCCCTACTATTCTACTAGAGTTTGTTCCTTCTTGCTGTATACCTTTCAATGTTCACCAGCTAAGCTTTGTGGGTCACAGCTGCCTTTCTTTTTAACAACATTTTGAGTGTTACAGATAAGGTGGCATATACATTGAATGATACATTGCAATGATTTTTTTTTTTTGCTCGAACAGCTAAATATTTCTCACTGTTCAACTACTACTATTATTACTATGACTACGAGGCACTCTTCTATGGAACAAAATCTATTACTGTGCACTTTTAAACTTTATCCTGTGCTCTAACATAGTAATAGACAGTTGGCATCCTCTAGATTTAGTTTTAATTTGAGTCGTTAATGATTACATCTAGTTTAACTATGAAGTATGAACTCTGGCCTAGCACCGGTAATTATTATCAGAGGATAGTTTGTATAGAGGATTAATTTTGCTCCATTAATATTTATTATTAACAATAAATGTGTTTTTTGTTACTTATTTCTACATGGAAACTTTTTTATCAATGGTTTTTATTGATCTTTACTGTGAAACGTCAATGCTCTTAGGTGAATCTAGTTGATTGGCTGAAAATGATGGTTGGAAATAGGAGATCAGAAGAAGTGGTTGACCCAAACATTGAGGTGAAGCCATCAACCAGAGCTTTGAAAAGGGCTCTCTTAACTGCTTTAAGATGTGTGGATCCAGATTCTGAGAAAAGACCCAAGATGAGCCAGGTTGTACGTATGCTGGAGTCGGAGGAATACCCTTTAGCAAGAGAGGTTTGTTCTCCCCCCACTCCGTCATTAAATCATTAAAAGCTTACTAATGTTACTGTGCTAATACTAAGCCAAGCTAGCATGGCTTGTTGCAAGCGATAGTTTCCGAAAAATTTATGTTGTGGAGGCAACACTCATACAACTTCTGATGGGATACCAACCATATAGTATTACAATATCATATATGTTGGCCGCTATTATATGTATGAGAGAGAGAGAGAGATCAAAATTGTTGGAAGGACAAAAGGCGACCATAATCATGTTGGATTTGGATTGTGTGTAGTGTGACTGTTCGCAGTTATCCACATCTGGACTGTTTGATTAAGATTGGATGGGCCAGATTTCAATGCAGATTTTGTTTATGTTTTAAATAGAACATACCGAGCTTGAAATCTGGATCATCCGGTCTTTGATCAGACGGTCCTGAGAGACTGTCCTGATGTGGTTGATTGTGTGCAGTCATTGGATTGTGACTGCACACAATCCAGATCCAAGCTGTCCTACTTGTGATACCACTATAAGACTTTTTTTTTTGTCGTACGCTATAAGACATGAAATTGGTGGAATTGTGTAAAATATTGAACCAGCAAGTCAGGTGATCCAACCGTTTATTCATCGTCAGACAATTGTTATGTGAACAATTTATTAGAACACAAAAGTTGTTACATTCTCATTCAGAAGATTAATCTTATAATTTTGGTTCGTTTTTTCAAAATGAATTTACTGGCCTTTTATTTTTTCATTGTGTGGATGTTCAGGATCGAAGGCACAGGAGAAGAAATCAAGGGGGTAGTGCAGAAATTGACTCCCAGAGGGAATTTTCGGACACAGACAGGAGTGAGATTCAGAGTTCTAGAGAAGAGAGCAGAGGGTAACGGCACACACGACTCAAAGGCAGATTCTTTTCGAGAAACAATGGTTTACTGGGATGTATAAAGTGGTAGTTTTTGTTTTTTCAAGTAGCATTTTAGATTCTTGGATTTTCCCTTTTTGTTTTGGTGTCTGTCCTATTGTTTGTGTATGAAAGGGGGGTGGTATTGGTAAGATAAGAACCCAATAAACTGGGTGTGTACATAATCAGATATCTTCTTAGATTTCCATTATTTGTTCTGCTTGCCAGTTGCCCCTGCAGAAAGTTCAAGGGTCCAATTTTTCTCACCCTATCATAAGTACTTCGACAGTTTTATTTAACAATAAAAAATCCAATATATCCTTCCAAAAAAATTCCAATAGAAAAAAAATGTAGTGTTCATAGGTACTATTTATTTTCTTGAATATAATATACGTACAACTTTTTATGCTCATTTTTTTAAAGGTTTTTATTCTCAAATTTAAAGGGTGAAATTTTTTATTCTCAAGAATAAAACACAATTTTTATTTATCAAAACGTAGTAAAACACAACTACCAATAACTACTATTTTTTAAGTGTAAAAGAAAACCCAATTTCCTCTATTATAGTTTTACTAGCGCTCCGTGCACGTCTGTCTTTTTTTCCTGCTTTAACACGTGAAAATTATATGCAATGTTTTTTTTTAATGAAATTTTGATATATGTATGTTTGAGAGTTTTAAAGATGTTTGCGAATTTTAAATAGTAATAAACTATATTTATCTTTTATCAATAATATAAGAAATATAATAAAATTTCTTATCTTTTTTTTTTTAATAGCAAGTTTGTTTAAGGGTATAACTGAAATAATGAAAAATTTAGTCTAAATCATGTATTTTCCTTATATATTGTTATTGATTATAGATAGATTAAAGATTCTTTT
>Ga0228711_1009746_pt1 | contig 12891 bp, 7 predicted proteins | sample MedpolnodulmetaG_2_FD_177996 | JGI IMG/M metagenome (GOLD analysis project Ga0228711, IMG submission 177996) | Root nodule microbial communities from Medicago polymorpha collected in Santa Monica, California, United States - brown nodules | ecosystem: Host-associated > Plants > Roots > Nodule...
TGAGAGACGTTGAGAATTTAGCCGTTACATCAACTTGTCTTGCTTTGAAGCTTTGATTCTTCATCCTTGATCTTTTGCCTGATTTGATAGTTGTCCTATGAAGAACTTATTTCAAATCCATTCCAAACCAAAAGGAACAACGTCTGCAGCAATGTTACTGTTATCTTTGTCTTGTTGTAGAGACAAAGTTGCAGAGATGGTGGTTGCAGAGTTCGTGGTCGTACATTTCGTACAATGTCCTTTGTCAACTCTGGTGAAGTAGCTTCTGGCGAGATATGCTTCTGATGACCAGTGCTTCTGATGACCTTGCTTCTGATGACGTGTCTTCAGGAGCTCTTCTTCAGACTCGTTTCTTCAGACGCATTCTTCAGACGCAGTTCTTCAGACTCATTCTTCCAGATGCTCTAAGCTTCAAATAAAATTCCTTTGCTCTTGAACTTGTTCAATCAGAATCTTTATGAATAGTACTTTGATTATGGATCCTGTACACTTGAACAAAATGTTTAGTATATCCAATTGATTATTTTTAATACCTTGTTATTGTCAAAACTCAATAGGTGACTTGTGAAACACCCTTTGTTCCAACACAGCACACCAAACACATCGAGATGGATATTCATTTTGTGCGTGAAAAGGTGGCCCGTGGACAAGTAAGAGTTCTACATGTTCCTTCACGTTATCAAATTGCTGACATCTTCACCAAAGGTCTTCTGTTACAACTCTTTCATGACTTTCGTGATAGTCTCAACATTCGTCAACCTCCAGTTTCGACTACGGAGGTGTATTAGTCTATATACCCAGTGGGGTATATAGCATACCCGTTGGGGTATATAAAAGTCTTAGAATATCATTATTGTAAATTAATGTAAATTGATTAACATTGATTAGTCATCAATGTATATGATCAATACTCTGATTGTATGTATACAAATCTAAAGGAATGGAAAGGCATGCCTATTATTCTAACAGTTCTATCCAACGCTAAAAAAAATAAAAATCCAAGTGTATATCCAAAGATTATTTATGACCGACAACAAACTTAATAATGCAAGTAGCTATGGCACCGTTCCTAAAAATAAAGCTATGTCTACCAAAAGGAGTAATAATTAAATGTCAACACTAAAGTTGATGGTACTCTAAACTATAGTGACAATTCAGTGTTCAAAGTGCAGAAGACCACATTGATGTGTTAGCCAAAAGTGTTAACATGTTTTTCTCTTCTCTTTTGTCAAGGAAGAGGATAAGCAAAGAAAGCACAAAAGCTAGAGGCAATGAATAATGGACGATCATGAACTAGAATCAATCATCAAGCATAAGCTACAAAGCAATCAAATTATGTAGTATACAATTGTTAAATAACTGTCTCGTATAAGCATGAAAGCAACATTTCTCTGATGAATCAATTTTGCTGGTACAGTTTTAGCCTTTTAGGGTAATTTTAGAATAATCAACAAGACATTAGCAAGGAATTATCACAATCATCTGAATGTACAATACAACCTATAATAGTATTGTACATAATATTCCAATCCCAAACCCTAAGTCATTGTAGAATAACATTTATCGTTTCATTGATATTGTAAAACAATTTATATTTTAAGATAATTTTTTTACTAAAACGACTTATAATTTAGGATGGAGTAGTACACATTCTTCAAATGGTTAATTGTAAATTGCAACATTTCCAATAGGATACGAACAGCTCTATTCACGTTAGGACATATTTAGCACTAAAATGAATTTCACTTATTAAAATGAAGAGCTTGACGAAGTTAGTAGAATCCGTGATTTATGACGAAACCAATATGGACTCGTGAGTTCACATAAGACGACTCAAATGAATATGAACTAGTCCTAAAATACTATGCGTTCAATATACGAAAATCATACGATGAAAGTCTCAGTAAGATGGTTCTGATGAACTTCCATGAAAAATAGAAAAGGGAAAAGAGAAAAGAAGAAAAGAAAAAAAAAAGCATGCTCAAAAAGAAAATGAAATATCTAGAAAAAACCACGAACATGCAAAAGCTTATTACAAAGTTCTCTGTGATGACATTGATCAGATCGTTATGTAAATCAATTAAGTAGTTTTGCACATTTGAATTGATATAAGATTGAAATGTAATATCCTCTCAAATGAGAGAGTTAGAGTCCTTATTGACTTTGTACCAATACAAGTACAAACTTAAATCCTTGTGATTCATCCTAGCAATGACAACAACATTTATTATTAAAGAGTGGTCTAGAGTGACATGTAAACATTTGTTACCTCAACAAGGCAGAAGTGTTGAGAATACTAGATGAATTATAGGGTGTGGCCTGAAGAGGCAGAGGAAACAATACTCATGAAGTATGTAGAAGTTAAGGAATGAATACTCGGGACACCTGAAGATGTATTAAAGAATATCTGGTTTATAATGGTTTAAGTCCTTTGGGTGAAAATCAAAATTTTCGTGTAAATGGAAGACTATGTTGTAACAACAGTTCAAACTAGTCTAGGAAAATACTTGGTTTACAATGGATCAAGTCCTTTGGGTGAAAGTCCAAAATTTCTTTGTAATTTGAAAGAAAGAACGTGGTCAACCACTAAAATAAAGAGATAAATTATTTGAACAATCAAAGTTGTCATCCACCTTGTGTGTATGTGTGTCATCTCATCTACTTTTTTTATTATATTAAAAATTTATTTCACTACCTTAGATTCCGTGTTAGGCTTTCAATTTTTTATAGGAGATACGGTGTGTGGGTAGACAACTTTAATTGGTTGTCAAAATATCATTGCTCAAAATAAAAGGCATTAACCATTTAGCATATTTTTGGGTATTTAGAGGGGAGGGAAGATAAAGACTTGAAGACAAAAAAGGAAGGAAGAAATTGAAAGAACAGGGAGTTTTGGGAAGGGAGGGCTTTGAAGATTTAGTTTTCTTGACAAAACAAAATTCTCCTAATTTGGAGACTAAAAAGTTGTATTGGAGAAGAGTTTGGTGGGTTTGGGTGAATTAATTTTTCAAATACTCCATCCGTCTCAAAATAGGTGTTCTTTTTATTTTTTTCCTGTCTTAAATTATTTGTCTCTTTTATAATATAAATACAACATTTATTACTCTTTTTCGACATACTTTTTTTTGAAGAAGGCCAAATGAATTAGATTACTATTCCCGAACACAAGGTGTGCTAGAGAAAAACCAAAAATTCACAAAGTCAAAGCTAAAACACGAACAAAACCCGAAAAAACAAGTTGAAAAATAATATAATTAACATATGCTCATACACAATAAAGGGCTAAACCACCACGTATGATAATCAAAAGCAAGGTTTCTGAATTTCGCCTTTACCGACCAAAAAGAAAGAAAGCTTAACATTGTCAATAAGTTGAAGCCTGAAGGCTGATTTGTCTAAAAAAAATTATGGTATTCATGTCCTTCCAAATAATCCAGATGCAACCAAATCATGACCATACAAATTCGATGTACTTTAGAAATACCAACAAAGAAGCCAAACTGATGTAAGTGGTTCGTTAGATTATTTGGACAAACTCTAACAATGCCTAGCCAACGATACACATCAAACCATAAATAACCATATAAAGTACAATCCAAAAAGAGATGATCGGCAGATTCAATCTGGCCACAACCTAAAACACACAGTTGATCTCCAAAAGAAATTATACGATGTTTGAATAAATTAACTTTAGTTGGAACTCTATCATGCAGTAGACACCACCCGAACAAAGACACTTTCAAAGGGATATACCACTGCCAAATAATATCCAAAACAACTATCTCCTGATGAAGAACCTCCCTCGTAAGGATGCTATATGGGCCCCACACAGTTTACCCCACAGCAGGATCCGAAGACCAAATCCAGCGATAGGAAGAATCAACCTGCAAAGACACATCATGAAGCAGCAAATGTACTACACTAAAAGATCCTCTTCCCACGCTCTCAAACTCCTCCTCCACCGCCAAGCACCCCCACCTTCCCCCACCCTAATCGCTCCATATTCGCCACCGACGTCCATTTGTTATCAGATAGCTCAACTAGACGCTGGAACCTGACACATAACACTTCATCTCCAAACCACCTATCTGTCCAAAAAAAAGTGTCATTCCCATTCTCCACCTTCCTACTTAAATCCTCTTCAAACCAATACGCACAATCTACTGCCAACAAACAGAACCTTTTGCCCCCCCCCCCTAAATAGAGAAATATTAAATTCTCTAATCCTCCTAACCCCCAAACCACCCACCTCCTTGTCCTTACAAATGGTGTTCTAATCAATCCAAGAAATCTTCCTATTATCCAACATACTTTTATTAATTGCATTTTAATCATTTGTGACTACTCCACTAACTATAATTAATAAAGAAGTTTTGGTAAATGACACATATTTTACCATCAAGATCAAAACTATTAATCATCTCTTTCATATCCGTGTAAAACTCAAATGAAACATATCGAACAGCAGCATGATGCAAGCCCTACTGTTATTCAGGTACCTGAGAAAAGACCAATTTTATGTTGACAAAGGAGCTGAGATCAATGTGAAGAAACTCCGAAACAATTGGAGACTCAATGTGAAGAAATTCAGAATCCCAAATTGCTTTCAAAGATTTTAGGTGGAATAATTGTGTGCAGGGTGGTCTCTCGATTCTTTCTTTGCATATTTTTCTTGAGGGCAACTGCTGCTATGCTGACAAGTTTGCAAATCATGGACACAAAACTGCAAATGTCCTTTGGTGGAATTATTTACCCTATTTTATTAGAGAAAACATTTTTAGACACAATTTTGAGCTTCTAAATTACTATTTTCCTTAGGTCTCTTGCTTTGAATTTTTGTTTTGGCTTTCTTTTGAGGGTTTTGGTTTGGTCCTTCCACTTTTATAATTTTTCCTTTTTTAATAAAATTTTCTAAGCGATATGGTAGAGGATGGAATGCTCTTAGGCTCCAACCTAATTAGAATGTCAAATGTCGTCTTTTGCTTTTGATTAAAAAAAAAAAGAAAGTAAAACTCAAATAAAACATTTAATATGAAATATGAGACGAATTACTGCAATACTCCAAAAATAAAAAGTTACAATATCATAAGTATTCATTTATGGTTGATCTCAAAAACAGTCAATTAAAAAATTTAAAAGATTTTTCTATTTTTTCATTTAATCTCATCCCTTAACACCTAAAAGGAAGTACGAAGTGTACCCAGATACTCATACATGGAAGTGGATAATGACTTACTAGTTAATAAATTACAATAACTGATTAATGACACAAGTTGTATTTGTTATAACAAGATAGATTTATGAAATGGTTGGATAACTCAATTGGTTTGAAGGAGATTATAATGAGTTGAGGTTTTGATTTCAAACTCAAGGAAATAATAATAAATATCTTGTTCTCAAACTGAAAAAAATGTCTCTCACCAATGGATAGCTTTGGTTTGCTGAAATTATCAATTACCCTAAAGCTCAGGTAACCTAATGTATGGAAGTAATAATTATGAAACAAGTAACTCTATTAATTCTGAGTATGAATTTGAGTGACTGTGCTATATCTAACACTGCATATACCGACTAATTGAAGTATTTTTCAAAATTTTCATTCATCGTAAGAATCCATTTTTGTTCTGTGTAAGTGCAAGTTATATGTCCCACTTTGGATATAAAAGTGGAGGGTGAACACTTTATATGTGAGAGGACCTATAAACTCATTGCGTTAAAGTTTTGGTTAAAAGTGTGGTGTCTTTCTCACTTGTGAGGTTGCTCTTGCCTAATGTGGGTGGTCCCTCGGGATTCCCTCATGACCCAACAATTTTGTCTAGGTATTCTCATTTTATTTTCGTCTGTTGGATTCTGGAAATATAATTTTAATTTGCTTTTGTATTTTGGGACCATTATTCACTCACATTGTTGTAATTGAGGATTGTTTATGCAATCGGATTCCCTGCTGTCAAAATTTGGACAAATTTGGTTCATCTGAGGTTGTTGGATCGAGATTTGACGGTTCAGATTTTAATTATTTTAAAAACAAAAAATGCACAACTTGGAATTAGGACTGTCTGATCTCAATCTCGATCTTGAGAATCGTGGTTCATTATTTATGGAGCAACTGATGCACCTTCTTCATGCCTGTTGTTTACCTATAGAAGATGTCGACTTCATAAATTTTGATGATGTGAATGCAATGAACAAGATGTTGCAAGAGGTTGTCTGTTTGGTACTTTTCTTCACAATGAACGAGCAGATATTATTTTAAGAGATTACCAATTTACTCTAATGATTTTGTTTCACAATTCTATCAAATTTCTACTCAAATTGACCCGATTTTATATTGATTCTTATTGGTTTTTTAATCTTCTGTGTTATGTAATAATCGCATATCTAATTATCAATAGCTATGCGTGGCTATGTGTTCATCTATGTTGTTAATAGTGGTGCCGCTATAGATAGCAGTGGTAGGATTCGGCACTGCGATTTTGGCCTGCAAGCTACCGTTAGCAGTAGCAGTTGCTGCAGCCACTAATTGCAGGCCCTAACCGCGATTTTGATGCACCTTCTTCATATCTGTGGTTTAGGTGTAGAAGATGTTGACTTCATAAATTTTGATGATGGAAATGAACAAGATGTGGAAGATGTCAACTTTGTATTGCTCTCAATTGTTAATTCATACTGTTGACGTAGTTTTGTAATTTCATTGGTGTTTATTGCCTTTTGAGCTCTAGTCTTTTGTAATAATCATATATCTATTGCCTATATCTGTATGTGGCTACGTGTTCATATTATAATATGTTAATGATGTTGGATTGGATCATGAATTCGTTCTATATTTACAGGAAAATTCAAGAATGGCCCTCTCCACTGATAGTTCAAGAGTGGTAGAGAAGTTTGTTGTTGATCTTAAGAGCTCAATAAATTAAACAATGCTGGATTTGAAAGGAAAACATTGGGCCCTGATGTCCATCAGGTTTCTTACAGTATTTTGTGGATGTCATAATGTCATTGACTTAGTGTTGAGTTGTATGAGATTTTCTTTAATTGTTTTTAAATGCCGGAAGCTTATATTGCATGAAGCATATAAAATGTAAGCATACTTATTTATATTTTGTGGGTCCATATGCATGAAGTAACCATTTTTTATTCATGTATGAGATCAGCCACATTGGTTGAATCAAATGCGCTCTAGAACATGGGTGAAAATGTAACTTGCGATATAATACTAACTCGGGGGTTCTTAATTTTTCCTGTTCAGAACATGTTTAAGAGAACAAACAGCAGATTTTTGATAATGGGACCAGTCCTTACTTTTAGTTTTAATGTCTGTTAATTCCCTAAGTCTATTGATCTTGGATTTAACATTTAAAACTGTTATGGTGGCTCTTGTGAATTTTAAATTCTTCTCTTTAAGGCATTGAAAGTCAAAAGAAACTCTGTAATATTTTTTTATTGTGTGAATGGATGGATTATAGCCTGATTGTGATAAGTCAGTACAAATAGTTTAAATGATCTTCCCTTCTACGGTACAGTAGGGATGACCGGTGTTGTCAATAGCACGCTACAGCAGCACTACAGTAGTATAGCGGTGGCCCTTGGCTACTAGAAGACATGCAGTAGCAGGGTACTTAGTGTAGTAGCCGTAGCAGTTGCTATAGCGATCAAAACAGTGGCTTGCCACGGCCTCAATAGCGTCCCACCTCATAATGAGATTGAAAATTCCAAACAAGTCCCTTAAAATTTAAACATTCTAGCTTTTAGATTGAGCTATTTTAGGAATTTTTAATTTAAAACATTGTATTGGCATTTGGGCTTCTCCACTAGCACCCTATCCCAACTCCAATGTGCTGTCATATCTCACCTTTTCGCTGGTTAGTCATCGAGTTCTTATGTATGTCGTAAATATAATTTATAAACTATATAAAAGGGCAAGGCAGCCCGGTGCACTAAAGCTCCCGCATACGCATAGTCCGGGAAGCGGTCTTATCATTTTGGTTATAAAAATTTCAAAATAACAATCGTCCTGCTATCCATGCTTTTCTGTATTGGTTAAAAAAAAAACGGGGGGGAATATGCCACTGCTATACCTTTTTCTAGTTTGTTAGCAGGAGGAGGAATTTGTTAGCAGTAGGAGTTGAATCCTATACCTCCTTCTTAATACTCTTTCAGTGACCATATTTGTGTTTATTTTTATACGAATGGGTTAATAAACTGCTATGGTGAGGAGTCAAGTTTGAAGTTTGTATCTCGGTGATAGGTTTTACATTAGTCAATTGATGTCGTTGGCGGACCATAAACCTATATATGTATATATCGAAAAAGAAAGTAGTCTTTACACTTCTTGCAGCCAAACCGAATATTTAGTGTGTAATTTTCTGCTGTGTCTTCAGCAGAATAATTATCTCATTTCTTATATGTAAGGACAACTTTACTTCATTTCTAACTCTTATTTTTCCTTTCTCACATGTATATTGTGGCATACTAGTGATTCATGAAATGATGCTCTTTAGAAGTGAGCCTTTAGAGGACCATTCAATTCCAACAATATATGGTGCTGATAAACTGATTGCTCTTTTGTTTCCCTTGAGGTAAATGTGAAGAATAAGAATCACGATTATGTCACAATAAGTATTTGGATCTTTATTTTCAAAATATAATATTAGTTTTTCATTTGTATGATTAATAATTTTTTGTTTATATTTAGGTTATTACTATTTGATGAGTAGGAATCGAATTCGGTACTCAGAAGTTTACCACAGTCAAACACACTACGCACCAACCATTTGCGCTAGACCCGAAGTATTTCCAGGTTATTACTAGTACAAAATCAGTCAATTATCAATTTACTGGATGCTTTGGAAAGAATACCCTCACGCATAACCGCAGTTTCGAATGGTGACTTTTTTTTACAGGTCAGTTTTTTATTACTCAAACTGACTGAGTGTGTACGTACTACGTAGTATGCAGCAATGTTAACATGGCTCCTATCATCATTTTTAGTTGCACATTTTGGTCTAATATATATTAAATACTTCAGTGTTTCATATTTCATTCGTGAAACAAAGTTACAGTTCGTTTGAATATTAGAATCTAGATAATAATGTATTCGTTTCTTTTCTCGGTCGTGTGTAAGATAAATTGATTTTAAGATTTTTGTTGCAACTACAAATATCAACTACTCTAAAGTTGAGATTATTGTCTCCTATCCAATATCATACTATGATCTTTGTTTACTTCATCAAACTTATATATAAGTAAAATAACATTCCATTTCGTAGATACAGATTGCAAATCCAATGGGGCATGTGATTTTCATTTTTTTATACAGTTCTTTTGTACCTTAAAGCTGTAGAATTAAGATATAACATAACATATATTGTCCTGTAATTGTTCCCCTTTGAAAGCATCTAATTATACAAATCTGAATCTGAATCTAAATTGTCAGGAATTTGAATGTATCTCTTGTCATAGAGAAATTATATATGATTTTCCACCTGTGTTAAAAGTACAGGTAAATTCCTTCATCATTCTGAGAATCTCGTTTGTGGATTAAAAAGGTTAGATTACTATTGTAATATATAAAACTGGGAATTGGGAAGCACATGGATAAAGTAAAGACAAGTTTATTTACAGACATTAGGCATTCGATACAACACTACTAGTCTACCAGAAGACAATGCCATAAAGCATAATTTTTCTGTTTTATTTCCTGCAAAACGTCTGAAACATATCGGTACATGCTTGTTAAAGGGCATTTCTACAGGCCTTCAATGAAGGCCACCCCTGTGTTCTTCAGCCAAACATTGCCTTGGATGAGCTGTGTTACTGTAAACTTGCTAGCCTCTGCAGCATTTTTGATGATATGATAACCAGGCCAAGTCACTCTCTTACTGGTACCAGCACCTGCTCCGCTGTTCATGTACTCTCCGTAATACAATGTTTGCAGAAAGTCCTTACTTGCGGCATCCCATTCAGCCCATCCTGCTGGGTCAATGTGGCCGTCCACGACAGACTGCAACACAACAGTCCTGGAGTATTTTTTCCATGGGCGACCTAGGTATGTTTTGATGGAGCCTTGCACAGGCTTGAGGTCTGAGCTTGGTATTACGTCACATTGCTGAATTGAAGTTGCGGTGTTCTGGTTTGGGTCTTCTCGACCTTGTGCAGTGACCATGTTTTTTTGGTTGGCCATGGGCTTTCGGGCCACAAGTTTGCTCTTTTGGAACACAACAGCTGCGTTTCCAAAGATAAAGTCAACGGTACCGGTAATGTATGAGTCACGGTAAAATTGTCGGTTGGAGTGTGCATAGAGAGTGTCTTGGAATGCGTCAATTTTGCAGCGGTTGATGACGGATTGATCAGCGCCGACACGAAGAGCAACTGCCTGGTGCTTCTGTGGGCCTGCTGTGTTTTGGAACCTAATGTCCTGAGCTATAAACCCATCTCCAACAGCAGCTACAAAACCAAATTATACATGAATAAAAATCACTATGTCATAGAGAAATTGAATTGGTAAATATAGAAAAGGGTAAAAATTCATACCAACAGTTGCACTTTTGAAGGTGGTTGTTCCATCGATGAAATTTAAGCTGCCTGTGATTATTGTTGCATCCATACCATCTCCCACGAGCATCACATTTGTCTTTTTCTTGCCAATTTCTATGTTCTCTTTGTATGTTCCCTTTTTCACATAGATAACATACCTTGTCTTACCGTTGTCTGGTGCAGATGCCACACCTTGAGCCACAGTCTTGAACTTGCCGCTCCCGTCCTGAGCCACCACAACATTAGCCTTTATATCCCCAACTGAAGATTCCAAAAGCCTTCGATCCTTACTTGTCACCCAAGAGGGGAAGTCGCCATTCAGTTTTTCATCAATGAATCCGTCGTTAACCTTTGGAGGCAAGACAGAAACAAGCACTGCAAGAGAAGATCTAGCTCTGGAGATCAAGTCCTGAAGATCACTTTCCATAATGACCCGAGATGAACCTTCTAATCCATCCAAGCAAGTTGCATGGTTAGTGAGCACACTACTCAGCCATGTGTGCGCATCATGTTGTGAGTCAATGTTATTTTTTGTCAGAGTCAACACTGAGTCCCAAACTCTATCAATGGACAAATCCATTAATTCCTCACAGTCATTCAAAGCAATTTCCTCTCTAGGGCTATTAACACGGCGTTTGATAACATTAGCCGTGTCCATTGCCTTTCGAATGTGTTCGGTGGATTTGGTTAACAACGATACGAGTGTACTCAATTTGTGGTCTTTGGCATTGGAAATGGTTGAACCTTGAACAACTTCTGCTACATGAGTTAAGCATGAATTTGTATCAAGAGCATGCTCACATTGATTAGGAGCTGAGGAGAGATTGAAGAAGGAGATAGGTTTATTTAGATGAGAAATAATAAGGGCTGATGAACTTATGATAGCAACTAAAGAGAGGATTAACCAAAATGTTTTTGGAATGGATTTTCTTGGCTTGTCTAGCAAAGATTGTTGGCTAGCCATACTGATACTAGTGACTAGTACTGGTTTTGCTCACTGTGATCTTTGTTTACTTCATCATTCTTATATATAGGAAAAATAATATTCCTTTTGAAGATAAGGATTACAAATTCAATTACACACGTGGTTTTCATTAATTTATACAATTCTTTTGCACCTAAAGGTGTAGAACTGAGATCTGAAATTTGATTTAATTTCAATATTTCATACCTCTTGGCTGCTGGTGGTATTGGACTATTATTTTATTCATCATGTGTTTGATTTTTTTTAAGAAAAAGTATAGCAAGTGGGATGTGGTGTCATGTTCATAGCTTTTGATTTTCTTGTATATTAATTAGTGTATATATATGAATCATTACAAGGATGAATGAATGTTTTCTTATTAAATAAATGTGGAAGACATTATTGCAGAGTAGCGTGCATACATTTGATTCTTTTAGATACATGAATAGCCAGGACAAATGTTCCAATATAATATAATACAAATAAAGTGGAAGACTTACACAAAATTTTAACTTTTATGCTCTAATTGACATAGCTGTACGGTGGATAGTTTATAATAGATAAGGTAGAGTTGCAGAGATTAATTTCCTCAAAATAATTGAGATCTATTTAAGGGGTTGATCTCTTTCAATAAATATTTTTTTTATATGCATCAATCATGAATCAAACTTTAGATCAAATAATTAAGAGATCAAATATGTATATTATTTGTGCTACACTATGTTGATAGTAAGGTAGAGATATGGTAACATTAGTTTACAATGTTTTTCCGACACTGATTTACAATGTTTTTTCAAGCACTACATGAAGTAGATTTATAATGTTTATTTTTGAGAAAACTTGAAGTTGCATTTGTGTTTATTTGTCAAAATTATTTGCTACTGGTTAGCTAATCTGCTGTATTTACTATAATTTAATCCATTATTATCTAGTTTATATGATACTTTTGTCACATACAGCTTCTACATTAGGTAATTCATCCCATCTGACATTTTGTTTTAATGGATTTGAATATCTTTTATGATACCATGGATTTGAATTTTAACTTTTATAATTGTTACTAGCCGGCTTAGAATCAATCAATTACTTGAGTGGTTTTGCATTTTTTTACATAGAATCACGCATGTGCGTTGTAACACCCTACTTCTATTAAGCGATAATACACACGAATAAAATGAATATTCAAGAAATAGATGCTACGTCTTCACAAAAACATTCAAACAACATGCATATATAATTCCTCAAAAGTCGCAACGGATAAAGGTCACAAATCTCTAAAATATACATGTCATGGAATCAATATAATTCATAATATAAACCTCCAAGTCCCGACAAATGGGTAAATCTCCACAACAAATAGTTCAACGAAAATAAAGACGACTTCCTAATCAGAG
>Ga0228711_1009747_pt1 | contig 12891 bp, 7 predicted proteins | sample MedpolnodulmetaG_2_FD_177996 | JGI IMG/M metagenome (GOLD analysis project Ga0228711, IMG submission 177996) | Root nodule microbial communities from Medicago polymorpha collected in Santa Monica, California, United States - brown nodules | ecosystem: Host-associated > Plants > Roots > Nodule...
AATGAGATACTATTTGTTTGAAAAAGAAGAATGGAGGTTTGGGGATGAAGAGGTTAAGGGGGTTTAATATTTCTTTAATGGGGAAATGGGTGTGGAGGGTGTTGGAGGAGAGGAAGAGTTTGTGGAGTTTTGTGCTTCGTGCGAAGTATGGAGAGGATGGAGGAAGGGTGCGATTAAACAAGGGGGTTGGTTCAATTTGGTAGCAACACTTAAACCAAGTCTGATTGGGGGTGGGGATGGCGGATGCTAGGTGGTTGATTGACAACATTGTTAGGAAGGTCGGGGACGGAAGTACCACTATGTTTTGGAAGGATCCATGGCTAGATGATGTTCCGTTAGCAAAGTCTTATGCTAGGCTTTTTGAGTTATCAGAAAATAAACTAGTCACGGTGCCGGAGATGTTTGTTTTAGGGTGGGGGCTGGTGGAGAGGCGTGGAAGTGGAGGAGGATGTTATTTGCGTGGGAGGAGGTTTTGGTGGGGAAGTGTGTGGAGAGGTTGTCCGTTCTTGTTTTGCAGGTTGGCATGGCTGATAGGTGGGTGTGGAAGCTTCATCCTTCCCACAAATACACCGTGCAATCTACTTATTCTTATTTGACAACGGTTGACACTAATATTATTGAGGATTTTCATCATTTTTTGTGGCTTAAAACGGTTTCGTTAAAGGTTAATATGTTTGTCTGGCGTCTCTTCCTGAATAGACTTGCTACAAAGGATAATTTGCAGAAGAGAAATGTTCTGGATGTCTCCCTGGCATCTTGTGCGGCTTCATGTGGGGAATTAGAGGACAAGGACAATTTGTTTTGTAAGTGCGATCACTATGGTCGTTTGTGGCTTTTGATCTCGCATTGGCTTGGTATTGATACAGTTTTTCACGGCGAATTAAATATTCATTCAAATCAGGTTTGCGCTCTTGGATGTTTCTCAAAAAATTCAAGGACAACTTTCACTATTATTTGGATTTCGGTTTTATTTGTTATCTGGAAAGATTGTATCAGTAGAATTTTTCATAATCACTTTGATCAGCTTGGAGGGCTTCTCGAAAAGGTTAAACTCCAAACATATTGGTGGTTGAAAGCGAACTACATAGCGTTCAATTTCGACTACCCCTTTTGGAGGCATAATCCTTTATGATGTTTCCAAGCTGCTTTGTAATTTTTGTTTTTCGTTATCTCCTTTGGTTGTTGTTAGCCTGACTGTATGTTTTAAACTTTTATCAGTTACCTCTAGCATGCCTTGTGCTTGAGGGACTGTTTGTTGTTTTTTAATATATTTTGCTTAGTTTATTAAAAAATAATAATTGAATAACTAATGTATTTGGTTTATAATATAGATTAAACACATTAGTTATTTAACAAATCCAAAAAATAAATTTATGTTTATAAAGAGAGACTAAAGGGAGTACTCCATTATAAGAATTTACCTTCCATGACCTTCCAATGATATGACAATGTGGGCTGAGTCATTGTGAATGAGCCCATGTGCTATATCGTTTGGTGGGCTTAAGAAAATCCACGAGCCATTGGTTGGAAAGTTACTCTTTAGAGTTTCAAAATTTCTCTCATCCATCGTGAAATTATTCATTTACCTTTGGAATCAATTAAATGTTGTTCAGAAAACTTTTTAAATCAGTTAAACTGATTTAAAAGGTGGTGAAACCGATCTAAATTTTTTGGAACAACAATTAAGTGCTTCTTATTCAACGACGGTTGGAAAAAAAAGAGAGAAATGTGGAAATTGAGAAGAATAATTTTTCATTGTTTGCGGTGTATAGATATCGCACTTATGTGTAAAGGGCTTGTCTGGACCATTACCTTATATGAATTAAGAACTTTTTGTAATGTGTTTAATCTTCTACGACAAAAAGATTTTTTTTAGGGAAATAAACTTGTAGCATTTCATTAAATATCACTTGATTAATATGGCGGTACATCAATAAAAATATGGGGACTAGTTAAAAATATGGCCTCTTTAATTAACGTATGATCGACCTCATTTGTTTGTCTCTGTTTAAACTCAACATGAGACTTTCAAAATACATGTTATGATGACGCTTATAATCTTTTTTTTTTGTGGTAGCCGGGGTTCAAACTCCGGACCTTGCATATATTATGCATTGTTCATACCGGCGCTTATAATCATCTATCACGACACCAAGTTCGGTAACGTCGTCTGTTAATTTCATCCACAACTTTCGTTGACAAAAAAAATATTAAATATTGGTTCATATTATGTATTAGTGTATATCAATTAAATAATATCAGTAATATTTATGTCAAAAGTTATTTTTAATTGAATAGACGACCAAAGATAAGATTAGTCTTAAGGGTTAAATATATTTTTGGTCCCTATAAAATTGGGAGCTTTTAAGTTTACTCCTTACTTAATTTTAATAGTTCTTTTAGTCCCTAAAAAAAATTATGCACTCGGTATTAGTCCCTACTCAATTCAAATTTGTTTAATTTATGCTTAAACCTTTGAGTTTTTGGACATTTTTTTTGCAGACATGTTAAGAACATTACTAAAAGTTCATCGACAAAAAATTGTCACAAAATTTGATTTATACATCCATATTTTGTTACTTTTATCTTTAACTTTTGTCATTTTAAAAAATTCATATTTAATTTGTTTCATGTTAAAAAATTCTAAATTTTAGTAAACGAACCTTTCATAGTGTTCTAAACTTGTCTTAAAAAAATCGTTAAAAAATTTAAGAGTTTAAGGATAGTTAAACAAACTTTATTTTAAGAGAGACTAAAATTAGAAGTAATTTTTTTTGTAGGTACTAAAAAACCTATTAAAATTAAGTAAGAACTAAACTTAGAAGTTCCCAATTTTATAGGGACCAAAAACATATTTAACCATAGTCTTAAATATGTCATTGATCCCTGCACTTTTATAAAATTTTGGCATTGGACTCTTCACTTTTTTTGTTTGACATTGGTCCTTGCACTTTATAATTTTTGGATTTGGTCCTTCCGTTAAGTCCAAGCTAAAAATAAAAAAACTAACGGTGTGCCACGTGGACCAATCCTTCCACACCACTTGGCACACTAAAAGGCAAAAAAAATTCTAACTTTTTAATTATTATTTTATTCATTATTTTTTGATTTAAGTACTTTCACTTTTAGTATTTTTTATACTAGTCGCTACATTTTGGTATTGATCTATGAACCCTTTTTAAAAACAAAATAAAAACTTTTAATGATATTATTATGTTTTATTATTATTTTTATCGAGAATAATCATAAAATATAAAAATAAAAAAATCTTTTTAAAGAATGATTAAGCTTTAATTGTAATGTCTCACCTTTGTAATTATTTGATGAGATGCAACACTGAGCTTCAACGTTGCGCTAGCAAGTAAAGGAAGAAATTAATTAGAATTTGTCAAGTTTCAAGCGTTTTCCTAGCAATATAAACAATCCATGAAACAGATGATGCCAAATTCAAAAGATACTTCAATCCATGCCTGTTTCTATGGTCATTATCTTTAGAGAATAAGATTATGTGATCTAGAATGTTTGCCCCCTTGGCGATGTTGGTGTACATTTACAATAAGCTTAATTCTTTTTTAAAAAATATTTTATTCATTTATTATAATTATTTTCAATAAAAATAATGAACAAAATAATAAAAAGCATAATAATATCATTGAAAGTTTTTTAAAGAAAAAAGGTTCAGGGATCAATACCAAAGTGTAGGAACTAATAAAAAAAAGGATTTTTTGAAGGAGTAATATAAAAAAATGTTAAAGTGCAAGGAATTAAGTCAAAAAAGAATGAATAAAATAATAATTACAAAGCTGAATTTTTTTCTTTTAATGTGTCATATGACGTTGAACGACTGGTTCATGTGGCACATCGTTAGTTTTGCCTTTTTTTAAACTTGGACTTAATAGAATGATCAAAACCAAAAAATTTATAAATTGCAAGGACCAATGCCAAAATTTGATGTAAGTGCAGGGACCAATGCCAAAATCTGATGAAAGTGCAGAGACCAAAGAAATATTTAAGCCTTAAGATTATTATTAGGGTTAATTGTTAAAATTGACTACGTAACACACGCGAAGTCTGAAAAATGAATGTGTAAAAAAATACATATTATACCCTTATAATTTGAGATTCTTCTTATTTTTGACCTCCTATTTTTTTTTTCTGGTAGACATAAAGTCCAAAAAAGTGATTTAGAATCAGAATTTTTTTCTTGATTTTTCGTCGGCATGTTAAAGACTTTTAAATATGACTTTCCTTGTTAAGGATAAATTATCTTAACATTAATTTCTTTAATATTCATTTTAACCCTTATCTTGTTGTACTAAAATCAAATTGTACTTGCATGAGTACAATAATAGAATATAAGGTTTAGACTGTTTATGAGATGCCTGGAGAATGATTTCAAGGGTGATAATTATAGTCTATTGTGGGCTTGTTTACGTGTAACTTATGCTCTAAGTAAGTCGGGTTTTAGGTCTTTTACCTGGCTTTTAGAAACATCTAAAAGCCAGCTAAGACGGCGCCAACTGAAGGACACGCCTAGGGTCCAGGAAGCCTTCCGGTGGGCGTCCTGGCCCTTGTGAAGGGTTCCTGGGCCACTTTGGAGGACTCCTAGGTCCTTAGAAATATATTGACGGTCCACAAATATTTTACATATTTTAGGGGACAATTCTAATATGAATATTAAAACAAAACAACAAATATCAAAATAAAAATGTGTTATATTTGCAAAAGCTAAAAAATGCTACCAAGACTAAATGTAAAAAAATGATATATCTGTAAGAACCAAAAACATATATATTTACAATTTTAAAATTTAATGAATACTAAGTGCATCACTCTTATGTCTATATCTTTGAATTTATATTTGTAAATTGATATGTATAAACTAAACAGATCTTTCACTCATTGTGGGACAGAGTCAGATTGCATACATTTTTTGTAAAATCATGGCCTATATACACATGTGTTTATATGTTTTTAGCTATATATGTTATGATTTAGCGGTGTTTGATATAGAAAGCAATCAATGAATGATTTTGCAAGAGCTACTACAAATTTAGTAGTTTCATAGGTTGTTTAGCATTAAAACTAGTGGACAAAAGAAATATTGGAGATGACACTTGTGTTGTTACATATGGAGGATAATTGATTCACAAAAAACCAACAAATAATCAGAATTATGGTTTTGGCACCTCCCTGGACATGTCATCAAAGTCTAGATTACCTTTTATCAGAGAAGTTGGATGGTGCCCAAACGTCTTAAAATTTGGTTCGTCTAATGCAGTAATGTTACAGTTTGATCAGCTAACTTTGAGAAACAAATCTTAGGTTCTTGCCAGTCAATCAAAAATCCCTTATCTAAAAACTAAACTTATAGAGGGTCATTTACTCGCACCAGGAGATGTCAAATTATGGATGTAATTTTAGAACGGTTTTCCGATTGTTCTATAGTAAAGGACATAATGGTCTCAATTGTTTTATATTGGAAACGCCGTAGTTGATTGTCTTACTTTAAACAATTTGAACACAGTGCCACAAAACGTTTTAAACCTATTACGCGACTCAACCAAATAATATTGTTGGTGATTGAATTTTTTTCCAGACAATTTTTTCGAAATTCAAAAACAACAATATTTGTGGTCGATGGACAAACCACCCACACCTACTCACTAAATCACTATCTTCGAATCTCTAGTCCGAGATGATTGTGTAAGTGAAATTTGAATTTGAATATATATTTTAAAGAGACTCTCATTTCCTTTAGCAAGATTTAAAAGAAAAAATACATTATATCAGCAATATAGAATTATAGATCTATTGAGAACTTAGATTAATTGATGGTTAACTCTTGGTCATGGACAATAACCATTCACCGACAACACCTTTGTTTTCCCTCATATCTCAAAGGATATTTTTGTCATTGCAACCAATATAAAAAAACCACCTTATTAAGACGATCGAAAATGGAAAAGGAGGAAACACTAAACTAAGAAAAACAACACACACAACACAAACAACACCAAATTTTGCGGTTTCAAATTACACAACAATTTTCATCCCCTAAATTAAAAATAATAATAATCTATATTCTTCAGGTGGTGCTGCTTTTCTAACAAGCACCCCTTAAGATTCAAATTCACATTCAAATTCCAAATTCTAATTTCATTTCCATTTTCATTTTTTGTATTGTTTCTCATTATTGGTTTTTCAACAATGGCTTCTGATGGTTTCACCGATAAGAACCTCGTCTTCAGAAAACTCAAGTTGAAGTCTGAAAATAAGGTTCTGCATTTGAATTTTTATTTTTTATCTTGGTTATTGTGATTGTGATTTTTGACTTGAAAATTTTATTAGCATTTTCTTATTTTACATGATCGGGTTGTGTGATGATATTTTTGGTTTCAGATGTGTTTTGATTGCAATACAAAGAACCCAACATGGGCGTCAGTAACATATGGGATCTTCCTTTGCATTGATTGTTCTGCCGTTCATCGAAGTCTCGGTGTTCATATTAGTTTTGTGAGGTGTGTTATTGATTGATTTTCTTAAATGATGTATTTGTTAGTGTTGTGTTGTGCATTGGTGAGATTTTAATGTGCGCGTTGATTTAGAGCGATGCTTTGTGATTATGGATTTTCTTGAATCGAAACAGTTACAATTTGATCTGAATAGTCTATGGAATTGGGATTAGAGGTTTTAATTGTAATATTCAGTTTTTGTTTGAAAAGGGTAAAATGATTTTGTGATTAATAAGAATTATAGAATATGTAATGTTGGTGGATATTTATAGTATATAGTGCATTAATTTGTATTTTGGATGTATACATGAGTTTCAATTTTTTGTTGTGAGTTTTGTAATTACTGAAAATCAGAACAACATATCACATATGGGATTTGTATTCGACTGAAAATATTTTTTTAGCATGTTGTTGTGCTTCTTGAATTTCCATATTGTACGAGGACTTCTAATAAAGCACTTGAGTATATAATTGAAAATAAATAAGCAACTAATTTACTTATGTGAAGAGTTTTGTTTTTGAAAAGAAAAAACTTCACTAGATTAAGAGGTTTAATTATTGTCTCTGCAAACCAATATTTTGTTCATATGAATATATGTCAAGAAAACGTTGAGCATGATTCATTTCCTTAATTAATTTTACGAGGCTGGTAAGCATAATTCTAAATCTAGAAAGATTTGATTGGCCTCAGTTTCTTTGCTCAATTAAAACTTTTTAAAATGTCTGCATCTTTGTTTTATACTTGGTTATTTTAAAAATTGCACTACAATCAATAGAGAGGAATTGAAAGAATAGAAGGAAGAAGGCAGAAAAGATTGATATCTATATGCCTTTTGTTATGTAGATCTACAAACTTAGACTCGTGGACTCCTGAGCAACTAAAAATAATGAGTTTTGGAGGAAACAGTCGTGCACAAATTTTCTTTAAGCAACATGGTTGGACCGACGGTGGTAAAATAGAAGCAAAGTATACATCCAGAGCTGCAGAGTTGTATAGGCAAATTCTTGCGAAGGAAGTAGCTAAAAGTATGGCTGAAGAGAAGGGCTTGCCTTCATCACCTGTTGCTTCTAAGAGTTCTAATGGACTTCCTGATGTTATGACGAATGAGGTACTGAAAGAAAACACATTAGAGAAGGCAGAAAAGCTTGAGAGTACATCTTCACCTAGAGCTTCACATACAATAGTATCAAATAATTTGAAGAAGTCTATTGGTGGTAAAAAGCCTGGGAAGAGTGGGGGACTTGGTGCCCGTAAGCTCAATAAGAAGGTAAGCAAATTGTTGAACTCGGTAGAAAGGCGCGCAAATTTTTGTCTTCGTTTGTATATTGGAATTGTCTATTGGGTTATTTTTGTCTTTTTCTTTATTTTATGTTGATGATAAGAATTGTTATATTGATAAGTTGTCCTTGTCAAATGTAGCCAAGTGAGTCTCTTTATGAGCAGAAGCCTGAAGAACCACCTGCTCTAGTTCCATCCACGACAAACAACAATGTGTCTGCCAGGACATCTATGGCTTCTCGTTTTGAATATGTGGATAATGTTCAGTCATCTGAGTTGGATTCTCGAGGTTCAAATACATTCAATCACGTTTCTATACCGAAGTCATCAAACTTTTTTGCAGACTTTGGAATGGATAGTGGTTTCCCGAAGAAATTTGGGTCAAATACCTCAAAAGTGCAAGTAAGCCCTATGCCATCAACCTCTGTTTCTATATAGTGCAACTTCTACTGCACGTGTTCAGCTTAAACAATGTTGGTTATATATGTTTGTCTTCAAAGTTTGATATTGAGTCTATGTCCAGTTCAAAGTTTAACAAGATACAAATCCATCATGCAAAACATGGTGGAACATCAAAGAGTTATATAATAAAAGGTAGAAGTACTAGCGTAAAACTTATTTTAATGTTAAGTTTTTTTTTCTTTCAAAAATTTGTCAATCCCTAAATTTTAATCTGACATTAACATAACCTCCTTGAATTAATTTTATGGTTGTGCCAATTTAATTACCAAAACTAGAAGATATGCTTTAACAAAGGTGCATATCTTGATTGCATGTGCAGAGGTTGGATGCTATAATAACAATATCATGATATGGTCTGTCTTACATAGTTTTGCAAGGGGACTTTCAATATTCTTTAAAATTACAACAATCTAAATATGAAATCATTGAAAAATTCTAGGAATAGAAACAAACTTAAGACTCAACTGGACACGTCTACAAAAATAAACCATGGTTGTTACACAACATTTTGCCATGATCCCAAAAATAAAGATATGGAGTGAAGTTACACAAATATGTGTATCTGAATAAAAATAAACCAAGCAAGAATATTTAGATTTGATTGTTTCAATGTGTACATAGTGTTTCTTTCAACAATCATTTAACGTGCACCTTGTTCATCTTTTTCCTTTTGCCATGCAATTATTATTATTTATTTTTTTGTGATGTATAAGATTGAGGAATCTGATGAAGCAAGAAAGAAGTTCTCAGATGCTAAATCTATTTCGTCATCTCAATTTTTCGGAGACCATAACAAAGCAAGAGATGCTGAGACTCGAGCTACTTTGTCAAAGTTTTCAGTATGTGTCCTTTCATTTAGTAACCTACTGCAATATACAGTGTGAAAGTACACATTAGTGATGATCAATCCCCTGTTATGGGACTATATTGGATTGTTTCTTTCGAATCATATTCTTTTGATTGCTGGAACTTATATTATTAATAAACAAACCCCTAAATTCATCTCTAAGATTTTTTGTTTTTATGGACACATTAATTTCAAATATAAAACCCCTTTCCTAGTTTGTATGGAACCTGGAATACCTGTCATATTAGTTTTCAAGCACTAAATACAATAATATCGAAAAGGACTAATGTAATTGGCATTTATGGCTCTTTAGCGATTAGGGGGCACTCTTACATTATCAAGGACAAGTAGCGTATCTGGCACCAAATTTCTTAAGGAAAATTATTAACTGATATGAAAATTAGGTGCCAAAGAGCTAATTTGCTTTCTAAATTTTATTTCTTATTGAAAAATCTTATATGCAATTCGAATCACTTTGTACTCTCAAAATTAATTCTAGTCACTCTTGTTACTTCAGAGTTCGTCTGCCATCTCCAGTGCTGATTTTTTTGGTGACTCCGGAGATTCCTCTATTGATCTTGCTGCTAGCGATCTCATCAATCGATTATCTTTTCAGGTATTGCATTCGTTATTGATATAGAAACTCCATGGTTAATATTATCCCTAATTTCATTACAATTGTTTGGTTTTAGTTCTTGGATTGATGTCTGATGGGATGCTTTGCCCCTTTTCCTCCCAATCCTGATTGTTTTGCAGGCACAACAAGATATATCTTCCCTTAAGAACATTGCAGGAGAGACTGGGAAAAAACTCAGCTCCTTAGCCTCCTCCTTGATGACAGATCTTCAGGACCGAATTCTCTAAAATTGTATGTTCTGTATATAAGAGAATCCTTCAAGTTTTTTCCTATACCAGTCAATTGTATTTGTAATGTAATAGGAAAGTTTAAAATACCATTCTTTGTGAAACAAAAAAATATATATACTATAAATTTCAATCTCGTGATATAGAGGGGGAAAAATCTTCCCATTTACTTTTTAAAACCAGTTTCCATTTACATACAGTATTAAATTTTTATTTCTTGATGCTCAATGCATATATTTGATGGAAATAGTGATTAATTGTAATGAAATTAAGTTTTATTTAAGCAAGCACACATTTGAAGCAGTGGTCACAATGAATACGTATGTGCAAGATATTTATAATGTTTGTATTTCATAATGTTTATTTTTTATATAGTTTTCATCATTAAAAAAGCGAGGTTGTTGGAAGTGCATCGTTTTCTAAAATTTTGATGATAACAAATATTACATTTGAGTGAAATTTAGGCTCTAAGGTATACTCGTAAATTTGGTTCTATGTTCAAAAGTTTAAATTTTATTCGAACATTTTAAGCTTAAAAGATTTATGTTAAAGTTGACGCTAACATGAGCCACTTAAAAAGTAGTAGATGGTAGTGGTCCATAGTGAACTTTATAAATATTAACATTTTGATCAATCTGTATCACACTACCACATAGTTAATCTTTTACACTAACTTTTTCTTCTCTCACTCCCACATCTTTACAACCACAAAAATAAAGAAGATTATTGATGTCTTCTCTCAAACTCCCTCCCCCATAAATTTTATCTGGAACTCTTTCTTGAAAATTTACTAGCCTTGAAGTGAAGCCTTCAAGCATTTCTCCACGTTGCCTTTAACACACTCAATTCTAGGGAGTAGGGATACTCATGTTTGGTTATGTAAATGGAATCATCAAGTGTTATATTGTTTTAGTAGTCTAGTATGTCGTTTGTTACTTGAACGATGTCATTTTAGATATTGTTGTTTCTTGTTGCCCTTATATTATTGCAATGGAATGGAAGCAGGAAGCTCGATCTTGTTTGTATTAGTTGTTGAAGTATCTTTCAAGTTCAATGTCTGTGAGAGTTATGAAAACGATGTCGTTTAGTTGAAGTTTATAAGTTTTTTTTCATTGTAATAGAGGTGTTATTTTGAACTTGATGGGTTTCTCTACAATTGTCTAAGAATTAAAGGTTGGTTCACAATTGTGTTAACCCCTTTAGTTTTGGTCGTGTAACACTCTGATTTTATATAACTCACCTGTTAAGTAACACTTATAATTGGTGCATTGTGTTGTTTAACTATGTTGTATATTTGTTTAAGAAAGTATTTGATTCTTTATGGTTATACATTTAGTGTCTGTTCCCCATTGTCTCTTGTTTTCTTGACCTTTGTGTAGTGTAACAGCCCTATCAAAATTTATCATAATACCACTTTAGAAAGCTAAGAAGATGATCTACAATTTTTATGTCTAAGATAAAGTCGGTTTAACCATCTTTAATCTCCAATATGGTGATACATAGTTTAACTATATTTTATTCTTTAAGTTGACCTTTGATCGGTATTTTGACAATATTTTGAGCTAAAAAATCCTTGTGAGATGAAACTACTCATTAAATAAAAGTAATGCTAACAAAACTCATTTTAACACATTATTTCCAGCACTCATATTTTATGAGTGAAATACATATGAGTCCAATTTAACCACACTTTAGTAATAATGTTATTTTTGAACTGGTTATGAAAATTGTGAATTTATTAAGACTAAAAAAAATCAATTTTTGAAAAAGGGTGGACCAATGAATCGATTCTAAAAGACTCAACTCATGACCAACATTTGAAAGCAACTACACGTCAAACCTTCATATTCCCGAATATAGATTAATCCCCGATCTCTTTATTCTAAACAAAAAAGTCCAAGACTCCATGGCCAAACTTCCATTTTATATGGTGGTCAATACAATGCAAATGACAGGTACAATATTTAGGTAACAATAGGTAAAAGACATGTACTAAAATACCACTGATAAGTGCTCAAAAGTAACATATTTCATGTGTTAAGCTAGGCATTTTAGTGACTTGTTCTGCAAGTTATCTAAGGAAAAGCTACCAAATTATGTTCTTTTAACCATTTATGCTTTACATGCCTGATTTTCCCCTTCTTATGCAGGAAATGACAAGCAAGGGACAAGAAAGAAGCTGACGAACTAAAGTCAGTACGCTTAAGCGTCCTCAGCACGCTTAAGCGTACTAGGTCCAGTAGCAAACCTTGTTGTACGCTATTGGTACGCTGTCAGAACGCTTCCAAGATTCAGATAGTACGCTTAAGCGTCCTCAGCACGCTTAAGCGTACTAGGTCCAGTAGCAAACCTCGTTGTACGCTTTCAACACGCTTACAGTTCGCTTACCAAAGCTTCCAGTTGTACGCTTAAGCGACATAGTGTACGCTTCAGCGTACAAAATGTCGAGAGCTCAGACCTGTACGCTGATTGCACGCTTGCTGTACGCTTAAGCGAACTTCGTTAGATTCAAGTGGATAAGGCACACGTGGCTGTTCCCAATTGGGCAAAGGAAGATTTCCAGATGGTACGCTTAAGCGTACCCCTGTACGCTTAAGCGTGCTGGCACGATTTTGGCCCATATAAATAGCTTTCTCTTCTCTTTCCAAATGATACAACAAAAATGAAGCAAAAATTTCAAAACTGTGTCAGGTTCGCTTAAGCGTAGATAGTACGCTTGGGAAATTTTTCCCTAGTTCGCTTAAGCGTGATGAGCACGCGTAAGCGTACATAGCGTTTGCAGAGAAAAAAATAACCGGTTTCAAGGGGGATTAATTCCCCTTAACTCCTCACAACCACTCTCACCCACTCACTTCCACTTCTCACGTTTTCAAACCCACAAACCTCATTTTTCACTTCTCTCAAACACCTAAACACACAAAAAT
>Ga0228711_1009750_pt1 | contig 12880 bp, 3 predicted proteins | sample MedpolnodulmetaG_2_FD_177996 | JGI IMG/M metagenome (GOLD analysis project Ga0228711, IMG submission 177996) | Root nodule microbial communities from Medicago polymorpha collected in Santa Monica, California, United States - brown nodules | ecosystem: Host-associated > Plants > Roots > Nodule...
CACTTTTTTACATTCTGGAAATATGATGTTGCCCTAGTGAAGGACCTATCTTGAAATAAAAACTGAATAGAGAAAAAATTTCAAAACAAAAACTGAATAGAAAAAATTTCAACTACATGTGGAGTTTCAGATCTTCACATGATGATGGGGTAAATAAAATGAGAAAACTAGTTTATTGTTGATTTAATTAATTTGGAACATGTTTTTTTTTTGTACGAATCTGGAACATGTTTAAAGAGAGTAGAAATCAAAGATCGACTTTACACTTGCAACAAATCTGGGCAATAAAAATAAATTATTCACATATATATTTTAAAACAAAATGGACCCCTTTTTTCAAAGCTTGCATATGCAAACTGCTGAGAACTCATGTTTATGCAAACTGTTGTTTTGATTTATAAAAATTCCCTTTGTTTATGAAAAAAAAAATCAGAAATAATATTAACATAAGGATTTGCACACAAAAAAAAATCAGAAAGAATCTTAATTGAAATAATTATTTGTCATATTTATTTATCTTTCGGTTCTTTAAAAAAATAAATAAATTACCTTTCGGTTAAACTCCGAATTAACGGTGTCTCTCCTATAGTTAAACTCCGAATTATTTTCAAACTCGAAACATTATCTATATGTTTGCACCACACATTCCAACCACAAGAAACACATAATTAGATACACAAAGGAAGTGATATAAAAGAAGAGTTACCAGGAGGTGCTATTGAATTCATAGAGTTTGCCACGGCTAGAGAAGATGATAAGGGCAACTTCAGCATCACAAAGAACTGAAAGCTCATAAGCCTTCTTGAGTACACCATTTCTCCTCTTAGCAAAAGTGACTTGTCTATTAATTTTGTTCTCTATTCTCTTTAGTTCAACTCTCCCTCTTCCCATTTTTGTTTTGTTCTCTCTCTCTCTTGCTGGAGTAGAACTCCCTAGCTTTCCTGTATTGGTTAAGAGATGAGAATGCTTTCTGAAATGGTCTATTTGCTTAGGGTACCAAAAGGGATAAAACAATAGTACACAAAGAGAAGAATTAATAAAAACCCTGAAAAAAGGTTGCCTATGTTTGTTTTTTTAATCTTTAATTTGTATGGCGTCACAAAAATATGATTACAGCCTAACAATCCCATAATCGGAGCAATTTAGAACTTCAAATAAACTAGAAACAATTTCAATAATGCAAAAGTAGTTACTTTTAACTTAATAATGACTAAAATCTGATGGCAATTTTTTTTATAAGTGTTTGATGGGACAAAGGTCTCACTTAAGTAGGAAAATGCTAACAAATACCATTAGACCATCTTCAATGGGGATCTCATCATTTTGAGACTTGGTACCTATAAGGTATCTTCATTGGGGAAAAAATATGTTTATTTAATGGGACAAAGGTCGCATTTCAATTTTAAATAGGTCCAACCTTGTTGAATATTAAAATATTAAAATGTAATGATATAAAGTTATTGATAGATAATTAACGAGTCTTATTTAAGAAATTTGAAATTTGTGTGAGTTGCTCGATTGGAGGATAAACAGAGTGATGTGTATATGTGAGACTCATTTAAATACACAAAAATGAATATCATTATTATGGATACTTTTATTGCATTGTTTAAACAATTATAGTTACAAACTTTTACCTAAAAAATTGTGTAATTATAACTTTTGATTTGTATTTTTAATACTTTTTTTTTTAGATTTCTTAAATAATACCTTAAAACATTTGTATAGTGAAAAAGCAAAAGTGCTAGGGTAGTAGGATCAACTATATACTTCCTAGGGTAGTTAAGTGCAATGAAGAAGAATCTGGACATAAAGAAAAGACTGTTCAATGGTTAATAACAACATCATCATCTATCATATTATTATTATCCATGCTGAAAACTAAGCCAACTAAGACACTTGAATATGTATAGTTGTTCAAATAACACTTCTCTTTTTACTATATACTTGAATTTTCAGTTACACTTGAATAGCTAGGTTATGTCGTCTGTTGTCAACATCAACTTTATTATTGGTACTTATTGGGCCAACCAGACAAAAATATATATACTCTCTCTGTTCCATAATAACTGAGCTATTTGCAAAAAAATATTGTCCCAGAAAAATTGATCTGTTTCACTTTTCAATACAATATTGATTACTTTTTTCCAATTATAACACTAATTAATACTACTTTCACCACTTTCAATTCAATATATTCTACTTGCATTTATGATAAAGAAGAATGCACCAATAGTTGATAAGAGCACTCAAAACCATTTTTCTCTCTTTCACTCATACACTTTTTCTTAATAAGTGTGAAATGAAATGGAACAGAAGGAGTAATTGATACAATATTTCTTTTTATCTCAGGCTCAACAAGACAAAATACTCCCTCCGTTTTTAAATATAAGCAAAATTGACTTTTTAGGTTCGTTCATTTAATGATGAATGTGATTCATAATATGGACCACATTCATCATTAAATGAATGAACCTAAAAAGTCAATTTTGCTTATATTTAAAAACGGAGGGAGTAGATATTTTTATGACAATTTTTTTTTTATCTTATTCCAAAAATACTTCATTTGAATTATACTCCCTCCAGTCTCAAATATAAGAAAAGATTCTTTTTTTAGGTTCATTGAATAATTAATGTATCTGTTTTACAATGTAGACCAAATACATTAACTACTCAATGAACCTAAAAAAAGAATATTTTCTTATATTTGAGACCGGAAGGGGTATAATTTAAACGTTCTTTTAGTGTTTTTTGGATTATATAACCAAAAAATTACTTAAATCCATAAATCATAATGTAATTGATACAAAGATTCATGTTGACAATTGTATTATCCTCACATAATATGGAAAACAATTTTGGGATAGTATGAGGGGTGACCATGATATCATAATTCACTCTCAAAATTAAATTTAAGATTGAAATTTGTAGCAGAAATGAAAAGTGAAGAATGAATGAAAATATTGAAGGACGCAGAACTATTTATAGTCATAAAACGTTCTTAGATTGTAACTACAATCAATCAAAGGAAACATGTATAATGTTTATAGTTCAATTATCACACCCTAAACCATCGAAACCTTACTTGTAACGCCATAATCCACACGTTCTGGGTTGGTCAGAATTATATAATATGAATTTATTCCCAAAATATTTTGGATAATCCGAACCGATCTCAAACTGTGTTAAAACTTGAGGTTTTGAGGATTTAGAACACAAAAAATTTAATTTCAACAACATACATTAAATATAACAACTCCAACAACATAATCCTTCAATGTAAAATAACATGATAAAACACAAAAGATCATGGACCAACCAAACTTAAATCTTCATCTGATTTATCCATAAAAGTTCTGATTTCTTCGTAGGTTCAAACCCGAATCAAACCTTTCCGATTATCTTTGAAAGAACCAGGGAAATGTCCAACCCGTTAAGTTTTAATCCATGACTTTAGTGACTTTTTTTTTTGCTTATTTGTGTCAATTAGTTTTTTTCCTTATATAATCTTTGATTTATTTTTATCGGGAAGACTAAGAATTACCAAACACAGCATGACGTTCTTGAATTTACCCAACACAACTTTCTCGTCAAGGACCATCTACATAATTGATCAGATTTTCATGTTAGAAACTCAAGACACCTTATTGTATCACTTTATGTTTTATTGAATCATTTTATATGAATGTAAAATTCATATTTTAGTTTATGGATTAGTTCTTGTTTTTTATTAAGAATTAATTTAGTTTTTTCATAAAAATATGATTACTCAAAGTTCTATTAAAAAAATTGATTTCTTTACTTTTTTAAATAAATTCAACAACTTGCAACGGTTCAAAACAACCGCAATATGCTTTTTGAAAATATTTTTCATGAATTGTGACAGTCCAAATGGTCGCAAGTGCTTTATGACTGTTACACATTGTCGCAATAGCACATGCGGGCAGTTGTAACGACCGTTTTCTAAACCGTCTCAAAATGGTCTAGTGACACTAATTTCTTCGACTATAGGCGAACAGTCGTAGATAACAAATTGCGACGGTTTGAATTGTCGTAAAACCGTTTTTTTAACGGTTGCAGATAGCTTTTTTTCTTGTAGTGAATCAACTGTTGATATCAATTGTTGGGTGAAATTGCATGTATTTGGCTGAAAGTGATCATGATCTAAGTGAGGGCCTCACTCGCTTGGATTTGGATCCTCTAAAATGACTAAAGTGTAAAGTGAAAAAATTAAGGGTTGTTATATTACAAACTCGTGATTTGTTACATACAATTTCTACCTTTGATTTGTTAATTAACAATTGATATTGTTGACTTTAAGCTCTAAAGTGTCTAAAGTGAGGATTTCACTTTAGATGAGCCAAATTCCACCGGATCTCAAATCAACAATTGATATAAATTGTTGAGCGAAACTACATTGTATTTGATTTTATTCGATCGCGATCTAAGCAAGGGCCTCAGAACCTCAGTCTTCCGTACCTATTTTTAATAGACTCTTCATAAATCCCCCCGATCTCTACCATAAAAAAATTAAATAGCGACTTATACGTTTCATCAGTTTCAATCGTACAAATGAGAGAGAGAGAGAGAGAGATATAAGGCTACGGTTCACACTTCATTGTCCTTAACCATCTGGGTCGGCCATGTGATCGAGCTCCAGCAATTGAATTTGAATGCCCCACTTGAAATGCTGCTATTTAAGGAAGAGCTTGAAATAAATCATTCTCCCCAGTTAATAGTAGTTTTTATATGGTATTGAAATGGAACCAATCAATACCACCACTTGCACAATTCTTTTTGCAGATATTGTCATCAAGTTGCCTGATACAAATAGGTTTTTGGACAATATGATATTCTACTTATGCTCCATCAACCCACTTGCAACTTCTTTGCTTCGCACATGAATGAAAAGTTAATATCTAGTGGAAGAGGTGGTAAATCATGTTCGAATGACCGAGAGAGTTGCCCACATTAAGTGTTTGATACCGCAATGATTAGAAGTAAAAAAAATAAAATATACATTGGAAAATATTAAAAAAAAAAAAAAAAAAAAAAAAAAGTGTATAGTTTGCATAATTTTTATACACTAACATATAATTTAAAATGGTATTTGCTTTAGCATGTAATTTTCTTTTAAATGGAAGTATTAAGGACACGCATGATAGAAGTTCTACTATACGGTTTTCTATTAAGAGTATTGCTATTTGGTGCGAGCAATACATGTGCGAAAATCGACGAAAAGTGGAATTGAGGCACTTAACTAGCATTGTTTTAATAGAAAATTAAAACAATTACCGAATGTATTGAAACTTTAAAATAGTCATTGATTTTGCACTTTGTTAATCAAAAAAATTCATGTTTTAAATATAATCCCTCAATGTTGATAATCATTTTTTTTTATAGGGATTGATATGACGCTAAGTAAGTTTATTTAGGGACTGACATAACAATGTTAACGAAACATTTTAATGCGGAGATTATTTTGACTAACAAAGTGTATAATAAGTAGGAGTGTTCAAAACTGACCAATCTAATAGAAAAACCGCAAAGTGAACCAATCCAAACCGAAACCGCAAAAAACCGCATTTGGTATGGATGTATTCGGATCACTTTTTTACTCAACCGCATGGTTTGGTTCGGTTTGCGGTTTTTATTTTACCAATCAAACCGCAACATAAGAAAAATATTAACTAAATCTATGTCACTTAAACCAATACTCATAGAAACATAATCCAAACTTTTATACAATGACGTGTGTTTCTCTTATTAAGTTTCTTCTTTACTTTTTATTTCAAAAATATATTTATGTAATACTTAAAATTTTAGAGAATGATAAATCTCAGTCTTTTACATTTCTTACCTAATAGAAATACTTTTTGACCACATTTTTAATTTGGTATATGTTTTTTGGTGAAAATAAAATTATAATGTTGGATGAAATTAAAAATATTGTCGAAATCATTGTAGAAAATATGTTGTGTTTTAACTTTTTAACTCGATTTTAAATTGGAAACAAAAATTGTATTGTCTTCAAAAAAAACCGCATCAACCGATACAACCCAAACCACATTGGTTTGGTTTGAATTTTATTTTAAAAGTCAGCCGAACCAAACCAAACCGCATGTTTTTTTATCTTGCGGTTCGGATGACTTTTCACCTCAAAACCGAACTAAACCGCACTGCTAACACCCCTAACAATCAAGTACTATTTTGCAATTTTGATACACTCAAGGATCATCTGACAACTTCTTACACATTCAAAGACCAAAATAACCTCTTACCCTAAAATTTATATCGAAACAAATACAAGAAATTTACTGTCTAGAAATTTTAAGCCAAAATATTTATAAAGAAATAATCAAAACCCTAGTTGATAGGCTTATTTCCAGCGGTATTGTATTACTTTATCATATCGTTGGTATTTTTTCTATTATACCATTGACAATTGTCTTCGGTCTTCACCGTCTCATTGTGTTAATTTCTCTCTTTGGAATAAAGTTTTTTTTTTATTCCCTCATCTCTTATTACTTAAAGTTAACCCGTAAACAAAATTTTGCCCTAAATTTACCCTAATTTCTCTGTTTAATTTTATTATATTAACCCTATTTAATTTAAACAAAATGTTAATTGTTATGGAAATCAAAATAAACAAATCGCTGTATCAAAATAAACAAACCACTTCTAATTTTTCTGCTTAATTTTACTAAACAGATCGCAAAATAAACACATCCTCCTATTATTTCCTTTTATTAAAAAACAAAACAAACCTATTTTTTATTAAAAACAAAAGAAAATCGTCCCCTATTTTTTTATGAAACCTAAACTAAACTAATTACCCTATCTTTTTATGAAAAACAAAACAAACCTATTTTTTATTAAAAACAAAAGAAAATTATCCCCTATTTTTTTATGAAACCTAAACTAAATTAATTACCCTATTTTTTTTATAAAAAAAAAATAAACAAACCTATTTTTTTATTAAAAACAAAAGAAAATTGTCCCCTATTTTTTTATGAAACCTAAACTAAACTAATCACCCTATTTTTTATGAAAACAAAACAAACCTATTTTTTTTTATTAAAAACAAAAGAAAAGTATCCCCTATTTTTTTATGAAACCTAAACTAAACTAATTATCCTATTTTTTATGAAAAACAAAACGAACCTATTTTTTATTAAAAACAAAAGAAAATCGTCGCCTATTTTTTTATGAAACCTAAACTAAACTAATTACCCTATTTTTTATGAAAAACAAAACAAACCTATTTTTTTATTAAAAACAAATGAAAATCGTCCCCTATTTATTTATAAAACCTAAACTAAACTACTTACCCTATCTTTTATAAAAAACAAAACAAACCTATTTTTTATTAAAAACAAAAGAAAATCGTCCCCTATTTTTTTATGAAACCTAAACCAAACTAATTACCCTATTTCTTATGAAAACAAAACAAACCTATTTTTTTATTAAAAACAAAATAAAATCATCCCATATTTTTTTATGAAACCTAAACTAAACTAATTACCCTATTTTTTATGAAAAACAAAACAAACCTATTTTTTATTAAAGACAAAAGAAAAATTGTCCCCTATTTTTTGTGAAAAACAAAACAAACCTATTGTTTAGGAAACATTAGTAAAACAGAATATTTTCAAAGTAGAGCAATATTGGCACCAAAGAATACAATTGTTGATCAGGTTAATAATTATGTGTTAGATTTGATTCCTCGTGAGGAAAAAAATTATTTGAGTTATGATACACCTTATCATAAAAACATAGACGGTGACGCAGTGGACGACATCCACACGCCTGAATTTCTCAACACCATTATTGCATCCGGATTACCAAATCATAGGTTGCGATTGAAAGTATGAGTACTTGTGATGTTATTGATCAATGATGAGGACGACCAAGATACTGATGTGACATCAAATATGGTCTACAGAGAAGTTTTCCGTAATGTGTAGTACTTTGTTTTGTAGTATTGTTGTTATTGCATATCGGTACTATTTTTATGTTGACTGATGTTGGATTTTATTTTCTTCAATAAACTATGCCATTAAATTTATATGTTATGTTATCGTACCAAGGTCGATATCATGGAAATTGTTTAATATGGTACAGTAAAAACGTTTGTGGCAATTTATTTTATGAATTGAATTATACTATTATTTCGATTCAAGTAGAGTATTTACTTTCATATTTGCGCTATATTTGTTTTCCGTAATATGGCAATTAATATTATGAATTGAATATTAATATTAAGAAATATTTTAATATGGGGCAGTACAAACGTTTGTGGCAATTAATATTATGAATTGAATTATACTCTTATTTCCATTCAACCAAACTATTTACAAATATTACCTTTCATATGACCCGTGCTTCTAGTGGATCAATAATTTTGTCTCTCAACAACAACGTACTTCGAATGCCATACATTCTTTATACTCAATATTTGATTTCATTAGTTAAAAACCCTGCCAGATACCTCATAGTATAATAATTTGGGTCGTCTTTGGGAAGATGCAAACAACACTGTTGAGCTAGACCTACAAAATTTTGGGATCCAATTTTTTATATATATATATATTTAATGCACTGAAAATATTAAGATATATGAGTAGCATTAAAAAGATAGCAATATGGAAGTCGTTGCCCTAGTGGTAAGATGCGAATATGTTGAACTTGTTGGGTTGATATTTGTTTTTTATTATTTAATATTTTTTCTAGCATAATAGGGAATCTTTTGTACTTAATTTTTATGGATTTGAGGTTTATATATCCCAAATACTCTCTTCTTCTTCCAATTCAGTTTAACTCCACTAAATATAACTTCTTTTTTTTATGTTTTTTTAGAACACTTGTAATTTTTGGCACATAATTGTCATCTATACTATATATAAAGAAAACTACCCCTTACAGCTCTTTTGGGTTGGATTTTTCTTTTCAAAAATGCCCTCAATTTTGAATACAAACAATACATGTAACAAATAGATAAGAATAAATTTAAATATTAAAAAAAATGTAACAAACACATAAATATATATGTCTGTTTTTTTTATCATTTAAAAAGTGTAACAAATTAGATGAGTATATTTATACTTACTTTTTTATTATCCCAATTATACCCTTAAACAACTTTTTTTATAATAAAGATTGTTGTTGGGTCATTAAAAAAATTAGATTAAATATTTATTTTTGTTATATTGTTGGTGTCATTGAAATAAATAATCATGATCAGTTTGATATGTTATAACTTTAAAGCAACCAAAATTTATATTTTTAGTTTTAATTCAAATCAAAATTTTATAAAATGAACACCGTTAATAATTTTCAAATGTTAGCTCACGTGCCCATCTTTTCGCCAGTATAAAATAGTAAAACTCTAACAACAAACATTATAATTATTTCTTCAAAAAAAAAAAATTATAATTATTCTCTCAAAAAGTAAAATAAAAAACTATAATATTTTTTTGCTCTTTTAAAAAAAATTGTGTTTTTATTTTAACTAAGAACCTATTTTTATTTGAGAGTCGAGCCTCCATTTTCATAAAAACGGCTCTGATAATAATACATCACAATCACCAAAACTAATAAACTAGTATTATTGATATCATACATATCCTCCACCTGATATAACCAGGAATATATAGGAGGTATTTACTTAGGAATATATATAAGAGGTGGTATTTACTTAGGAATATATATAATATATATATATATATAACAGACTCACATCAATAACCATCAGCAACTGCTTCTGCACTAGGAATAAGAGCGGGATAGGTCTAAGGGGCTGCCACTAAAGCAAGAGATTTGGAGCCCCGTGTTTTTTAGGTGTATTGGCCTCATATTTTTGCCACTAAAGCAGAGGGATTTTAGGATCAAATTTTATAAATATGGTCATTGTATGACATACATACAGTTATTGCAACATACATACTTCCTATGTTGATGGTGGAGTACTGATAGAGCTGCTAGAGTTGGACTCTTGGTCTTAACCTAGGGTAATTGGGGTTGGAACTTCAATGGAAGTGTGGTGAAGATATTTCTTCACTACCATCACAACAACTACAATAATGAGGCCAACCACTAAGGATGGTGCAACCACCTTCCATAGGAAATGCTTCTTGTGTTTGTGGGAGATGGGGTCTTTGACGTTTGAGGTAGGAAATGTCAAGGTGTGGGAATTGTTGGATGCTGATGGAGTTGGAGGAGCTACAACGGAGCGAGGAAACTCCATTTTAGCTATAATGCCGCTGATAGAGGAGAACAACAACTATGATAAGAAATTGCATGACGCCTGAGAATGAGAATGATCAAAGATAGTTTAAATCGTCAAATTTTATGGATATGTTTTCATTGGCTTATTTGAAGTCATATACTAGCCTAACTACTTGTAGGAGTCAAGAGAACTTGTGAAAACAAGTTATGAGATGATCATAAACTATTTTCAGCTTATTTTCATAAACTATTCAATGTAGTTTATGAAAACAAATCAACATCCATAACTATAGATTACCACTTATAGATAGATAAATGATTATTAAATTGATTATTCAATTAATGTTGAATTTATTATGCATTCATATAATAAATTCAACATTAATGAAAGATCAACACAATTTTTACCAATTAATTCAACAACACAAAAGCATTAACATTCACAAGAGAAAATGAAAGATTAACGTTCAACACAAAAATATTAATATTCAATACAAAAATAAACCTCTTAAAAACAGAGAAGAGAAAACCTTGTGAACTTGGATTCAGAAATTGAAAGTAACGGTCATAAGGAATAGATTTTCAATATTTTGAATCCAACCCAACATTCAAATGCCCAGTACAACGCATAACAACAATAACAATACTCGTCAACAAGATTTAGAGTCTACAACTTAATGGTCAGAGTTCAGCCTGTTTGATTCATAAGTTATCTTAATTATATGTATATATGTGTGTGCGTGCGTGCATGCGTTTATGTGCGCTCGTGCGTGTGAAATTATATGTACTAGTTTTATTGTGTTTTTTTGTTATTGTTTTTGGTAATTAATAGTTTGTTATGTGTTTAATTTTTATTTATTTTTACATATTATCAATGTATAAAGTTTCTATTTGTATTTGTCTTTTAGACATGTCTTGCATCTAACCCTTAAATGGACTAAATGGAACATTACCTAAATGGAACATGCCCGAACTCCCACAATAGCTAAAATCACACCGACGAACACGAAAGGTATAACGATTGCATACGAGAAACTCTTCTTGTGTTTATGACTATGTGTTATTGGATCTTTGAAATTGTTTGTGGAAGGGAGTGTGAAAGAGGGAGTATTAGTTGTTGCATGTGAAGTTGGAGGGGCTTCAATGGGGTTAGGAAACCCCATTATAGCAACAATTTCATTCATGGAGAAGAAGAGGAGAATGAGTATGAGAAGTTTGATGATGGTTAGAGGGATAACAAGGGTGGTGAAACTCTTTGAACTTGAATGCATTATTTGTGAAAACATATTATGGTAGTTGAGTTAACGGTTAATATACGTTAACAAAAATTTTATACTAAAACTTATATGCATGTAAAATACTTGAAGAAAACCAGCATTGATTACTTTTCATTATTATATTATTATAAAAGTCACGATTTAAAAAAAATGATATATCTGATCAAAATATAAAAAAAAAGTAAAATTTTCTTATTAAATTGAATCATATACATTTCCACTGAATTTTCACAACATTGTCTCACTTTTTTACTCTTCATCTTTTATAGGATACATATCTTTGAAGTATCGTAGAAGTATCATTGTGTATCTGTGAAGTATCTAATAAGTATATGATCAAATATTTTTTTTTTAAATTAAAATAATTAATTCTGATACTTCGTGGGTATCCACGAATTGTCGAAATCTGATACAAGTACGTCTCCATTTTGGAGTATCCAGACTTCATAGCGTTCTACATAAAGTTCAAAGGGTCATGCAGAAATTGACATGACTCATAGGTTCATGAATGTTGTGTTTACGAGGATTGATTTTACTATCCAAAAAGGCCTAACATTGTAGTTTGTTGCACTCTTGTCTTCTATTCATGTGTAATTAATCATTGATATATATATATATATATATATATATAATTAGAATGGTTTTGCATTTTTTTAGTATAACATGGAGTATTATTTAAAAGTAAAACTCGTTGTTGGGTGAAAATTTATATATAAATACGTGCATGAATTCTTGAGTAATTGTTTAATTTGATCCTTCTATAAAACAAAATGTTTAACTTAGTCCTGAAAATGTTTTATTCACCGTTTTACGTTATTTTATGTACGAGTTTGGAGAGTACAAGGATTGAGTGGTGCATATGGCACATGCATTCTCTATATTTTTGGTGTCAATAGTATATGGATTAAAAGGTATTGGGCCCAAATAAAACTTATTCCATGGACTCGCACATGTCTTTCTTGAATCTTTCTTCTTTGATTTCTGCTCTTCCCCCAGCATTAAACACTCGTACCCTGCAGCCATGTCCAAAATGTCTATGCGCTAGTTAACTAGCGCAAGTGTAAACTAATGTGCAAGTTAAGTTACGTGGCGCAAGTTAAGTGGCGCAAAGTGGCTACTTTTTTTTATAAATTTATTTACTATTTTCAAATTATGTTATTTACTTTATTCTAAAATATTTTATTTACTTTATTCTAAATTATTTGTTCACTTTATTCTAAATTATTTATTTGCTATATTCTAATTTATTTATGCACTTAAAATAAATTTGATTTTATTCTAATTCAATATTTATTCTAATTTATTTATTCATTAAATACAAAATTAGAAAATAAATTTGATTTTATTTATTCAATATTTATTTATTCAATACATAA